>Ga0129342_1000203_pt1 | contig 23769 bp, 17 predicted proteins | sample CPBDNA_5_FD_94426 | JGI IMG/M metagenome (GOLD analysis project Ga0129342, IMG submission 94426) | Freshwater to marine salinity gradient microbial communities from Chesapeake Bay, USA - CPBay_Sum_15_0.2_DNA | ecosystem: Environmental > Aquatic > Marine > Coastal | place: USA: Chesapeake Bay...
ACATATACAATTAAAGATAATAATGATACTATTAGAAAAGAACATATTAATAAATTATTTAATAATAATCAAGTTACTTCTTGTTTATATGATATTATAACTTATGATAGTGATTATATTCACGAAATTGTATATAATGATGGTGGGCAACAATTTGGTAAAGTGATTTTAACTGATTATGAGTTAGTAAAATCTCTTATTGTTTTTTGCAAATCATTAGAAATCTTTCATGAACTAAATTTTGTTCATAGAGATATCAAGGATGATAACATTTTATATAAGGATGGTAAATTATCATTAATTGATTATGGTTTATCTGTCGAAGCACGTAATGTATATTCGGATATTGAAGAATGGTTTGTTGGTGGTGCATATTTTTTACATCCTCCAGAATATGCTATCTATAATAAAACAAATATGTTTAGAAACTTAGATTTATTTCATTTAGAATATAAAAACGAACATTTCTATAATGTTAAAAAAAAAGAATATGAAAAATTTCTATCAAAGTATGAAAATGTAACTAATATTAATAATATGCCAAAAGAATTAAAGGACATTGCTCATCAAGGCGATGTTTATTCTCTTGGTACAGTTTTATTGTTTATATATTTAAAATTTAATAATATAAAAATTACTTATCACGACAAAGACTTAATTGATAATAAATTTAAAACATTAATTACAAATATGATAATAACTGACCCGTTTGAGCGCCATACAATTAAACAAGTTATAAATGACTTATTAGAAATTAGTAGTTATTTTCATACCAATACTAATAATGTTAATTTAAATAAAACAGAATGTTTAAATAATATTACATCTATAACTGAAAACTTATCTAAATTAAAAACACAAAAAGGAGGTAAGTATAAAGTTAAAAAAAAAGCTAAAAAATTTCCTAGAATTAAAAAATTATAATAATATTTTGTTTAATTTTATTATAATATCCATTTTTGAAATGCTATTAGGTCCTAATGTATAATTTTTTTCTTTAAAATTAATTTTTGATAAATTAAATTTATTATTTTTTAATAATTTAATAAAATAATGCGTATTAATATTTTTATTTTCTAAATTATTGTAATAAATATATCCGGATTTACTTCCAACTCTTCTTATTGCGAATGTAGGGTTTTCGTTTTTTTTAACAAATTTATAATTATTATTTGTTTTAATTTTTTTAATAATCTTTCTACTATAGTCTTTTTTTTCCCATATTTGAAAAATACACTTTATTGGTAAATTAAAACTATTTTCAGGTAAATTAATTGACTTTATTAAATGAAAATTTAAAGGTATAGTTTTTTTCATAAAATATTTATCAAAACTTTTTGGCAATATAAAAGAAAATGTATTACAAAATTTACAAGCATATTTTATAAATTTAATTGCTGTTGATGATTTTTTTCCAAATGGAGGGTTACCAATTACATGTATATTATTATATTTTTTTATAATATTTTTATATTTAAATTTTAAAAAATTTTGTTTTATTATATCTTTATGTTCTGGTTTTATATCTAAAAATAATGTATTTTTGTATTTTTTCAAACATTTAATAAAAGCGCCATTACCTGCACTTGGTTCAATTATTAAATCTTTATTAGTACTTTTTATTGTAGTTTTAAATAATTTACAACATAATTTAACAACTTTTTTATTTGTATAATATTTGTCGTATTTATTCATAGTTATTAATAAGAAATATAAAAATAATATTAAATATTTATTAGAGATGAATAATATTATATTATATAATGTTATATTGCTTATTATTTCACTATTAATAACTTATTTAATACATAAATATTTAAACACAAACATAATAAATATGTCAAATATACTTAAAAAAGATATAGAAAAATTTACTGTCTCGACACCTGTATTAACTAGTAATGACTTTAAAGAAACTGCATATTTTAGTACCCATGAAACTTTAAATAATACCATCAATGATGTTAAGAATATGTTTGTTACCGCGGGTGGAACCCACTATATTCTAGACTCTGAGTATAACACCTTAATTAAAAATAAATCAGATAACAAACCTACCTTAGAACCCAATATATCCGAACAAAATTTAGAAACTCTTAGTGCAAATGAGTATTTATTTACTAATTTGTCTGAAACTTAAGTTTTTTTTTCATATTTGTAACAACACATATCACCGTGTTTATTTAATCTTTTAAATAAGTTATTTTCACATTCATTATTTTCATTTGGTCTTCTTTTTTTAGGACATGTCGATTTTTTAGTTTTATTTTTATAACAACAATATTCACCATGTTTATTAAGTTTTTTAAAAGGATACGATTTATTTAAACAATTTTTTGTTATTTTATCTGGTTTTCTTATTTTTGGTAAACAAGTTTTAAACAAATTAGATTTTTTTTTCTTACTAACAGTTTTTTTATCATCTTCTTCAATATCTGAATTTTCATTTGATTTAGGACTTAACGCACCCTTGTCAGATATTTTTTTAAATAAATGATAATCAATTGCAACCTCTTTTAATTTATCTTCTAAAATTTTAACATTTTCGTATTTTTCAGGTAAAATTTTATCATAAAGTTTTTGGTCTACGGTTTCTGTAATAAATTTATTTTTTTTAACACAAGGAACTAATTTATAAACATGAATATTAATTACTCTTTTTAAGTTTTTATGAACTTTTTCATCTATATCATAATGCGAGCAAAATCGTATTGCACGACCTTCGATTTGTTTTTTCCCGGCAATATTCCATACTGGATCGATTAAATGAATATGTTGTATATGTTTAAAACTAATTCCTTCTTTAATACTTGGGCTTCCAATTAAAACTTTTATTTTATTGCCATAAATATTATTTTCATTATTCATAAATTTTTTTATTATATCTTTTTTAGTATTATTCTCATTGCCACTCCATATCGCATATACTTTATTCTCATATTTTGTCCATAACTCTTCATTATTATAAACTTTAAATATTGATATCCATCCATTGTTTTTAAGATATTTTTCAATAACATTTATACCAACCGTTATAAATGATGTGTATATTACATGTTTACCATATATATTTGGGGAATTTATTATGTTTACTAATTTATATATTTTAGGAGCATATAATTCTAAGTTTTCAACAACTTTAGTTATATTATATTTTTTACTTAAACAACTAATACTTATTTGTCTTTGATTAACTAAAAATGCTTCATTATCATAATCATTTGATGTATTATTTAAATTATTTGAATTTAGCGCTTCGTGAGTTAAAATATCTTGTTTTTCAGACATATTAATATTATAATTAATAATGTTTGATGTTGGATAAGCAGTTTTAGAAGAGCCAGGGAAATAACTAATTTTTCCTTTTAATTTTTCTAAATTATCTTTATAATTAATATTTATTAAATTTTGTTTTACATTTTCAGTACTTGGATTTAGCAAGTAGACTAGTTCCGGTAATTCTTTAAATGAATTATAAATAGGTGTTGCAGTTAAAAATAAAATTTTACAAGTATAATGAGAAAATTTTGATAATAATTTAATTAATGCCGAATTAATAGATATCGTTTTTGTATTACTTAATATACCAGTTTCTTCTATTTTAATATAATTATCAATACTGTAAGTATCACTAATTAAATTATGTATTTCATCAATAATTATCATATTATTTTTTGTGTAATTTTTAATAAAGTCGGTTATATTGTTTTGATTTTTTAAACATAATAATCTAAATTTATCATATGAAATTATATTATATTTTTTATTAATTTTATTAATAAATTTATTTCTTAGTTTATTTTTATCATTAAAACTTGTTAAATTACTATTAAAAGTATTATAATCTTCCTCTGTAAAGTAATTAAAATTGGTACAAGGTGATATTAATTCATCATAAAAATTATTTTTTAATCTTGCAGGCAATATAACAGTAATAAGATGTTTTGAATCTTGTTTTAAAAAATCTTCTGCAAGTATAATTGATGTACAAGTTTTACCAGAACCAATTTCATGATATAATAAAAATTGTTTAATGTTACTGTTATTTTTAAAATAACTTTTTAAGAAAAGTTGTTGTGGTTGTAATTGAAATTTATTACTTTTTAAACATAATTCATCTATACTTTTATTATTAAAATTTTGTTTGTATTTTATATATTTTTTATATGTATTGTATCTACTCATAAAAATATAAAATGTCTTAATTATAAGAGAGATTATATAAATGTTAACTGCAAATATATTACTTAATATAGTTTCAATAATAATATTTATATTAATTATAGTTATTATATTTATTAATTGTATTTATACTTATAACAGTAATAATTATGTTGAAACTTATTCTAATTTTGAAGAACCTGAAGAAATTGTTAATTATGGAGAAACTAGTACTGAACTTAGTATAAGTGAAAGACTAAAAAAATGTCCTAGAGGATGTGGACATCATAAATCTGTACCAGATTGTAACGAGTGTAATGCACAAAAAAAAGATTATGACATATCAACACCTGCAGAAAGATTATGGATAGATAAATATCATATTATTGGAAATCAAATGGAAACATATGCTAAAGATAAAATGTTAGAATGGAAAAATATAGATGGAAATATAAAATTTAGATATGTATTTCTAAGAAATAATGAACTTCATTATGTAAGTATTCATCCTGATTATTTTAATATATTATATAGTATATATAATCCTGAAAAAAACAGCAGTAATAACAAAATTGTTTCTGAATGGATGAAAAAACTAGAAATAGATGAGCTTGAATATGCAAATTTAAAAAAAATTCAACATACAAATAATTGGAAATATATTGATTTAGAGCCAAAACAATGGGTTAAAGAAAGTATACGAGAATTTGTCTTAAAAAATAAATTGTTTAGTGAGCAATTTAGAAAAGAGTTATCATATGAAGATAAAGTTAAATATAATATTATTGATACTGATTCTATTTTAACAGAATACTTGGCCAATATTGGCAAACCATTATCTAAATCATATGATATTGCTCTTAAAAGATGGGAGTTGTTTGAAGATTCTAGTGGTACAGTAGTTAATAATGAATTATATGCTTTGAAAATAATTGAAAATATATCTACAGGTCATGGTTTGCATATTGATGATATTATATTATTATTTAGATTTAATAAACAAACAGCGAAAAATTATTTAGAAACATTAATAGAAAAATTAGAAACTGCTGAACAAAACAGAAAAGAATTTATAGAAACTTATAAAACACGAAAAGGATGTGTTAATGACTGTTTTGTATTTAAATTAAAAACAGATTGTGCATATAATGATGATAAAACATTATTTAGTGAAATAAATGTTCCAATAAAAATTAAAAATACTTCTAATATATTGATTTATAACTTTTGGCCAATATTTAAAAATGATATATACACCGTTAATGAAAAACAACTAATTGGTACTTCAGATACTTATTGTGCCAAAGAAACAAAATGTTACAATTCTAATTTTACAAATAAAGAGCATTGTTTATTTCTTTCACCAATGTCAATACCAAATCCTTTAATGAGTGTAATATCATCTGCACATATTAATTATAAATCGGAATCTGATTCTGATTTATAGATATTATTATATAATTCATCTTTAATTTTATTATAATCTAATTCATATCCATTTGTATATTTATCACCACCATATTTATTTTCCATAATTTTATAATTTTCAATATTTATTTTTGAGTAATTTTCTTCATCATCAACATCACTTTCTTCTTCGATATCGTCGTGTGAATATTTATACTCAATAAAATTCATTTTATAATCAGGGTTAATGACAGATTTTTCAAATACTTTTTTCTGTTTTGCAGAATAATAATGTACTGCAAATACGATATTATGATTTACACCACGGAAATTATATAATGATCCATCTGCATTTTCAAATTTTAATGTCATTTTTGTTAATTTGCCAATAGGATGAAATTCTCTTAGTTGTAGTTTAAGATAGGAGGTTGATTCTTCATTTAAACCCCAATTACTTATTCTAATTTTAGCAAGTCCAATTGTATTTTTTGTATAAGATAAAGAACCATATAAATGTTCTTCTATTTCTGGACATTTTAAAATAATGTATTCGGACCCAATTAAATAAACAATACCAGGTGATATAATAATATGTTTATTACTATTTTCTACAGAATGATAAAACTTTTCGTAATTTTCAATAATATTTATATTTAAATATTTAAAACTATTTATAAAAGAGCTATCATTACTTACTTTTGAATAAAATCCAAGAGTTTTATTTATTGTAGAATTATTCATATCAAATATCATTGCTCTATTTGATTCAAATTTAAGAATATTTTGTATATCTGCAGGTGTTGTATTACCAGAACATGTAACACCTAACTCGTAATTATCAATATTATTTAAAAAATTTTCATTTTTAGCATTATTTCGTGTATTTACTTCTAAATTAATATTATTTCTAAATTCACTATTTAAACCTATAATTAATTTATTTAATGTATAATTACCAATTGGTATTTCAATAATAAATTTTTCAAAAAACAATTCTAGTAAATTTTCATAATCATTCTGATTATTAATATTTAATGTGTCTGTCGGATAATAATAAAATATATTTGTTGTATAAAATTTCGTTGGTTTTATTTTATAATAATTATTATTTATAAGAATACATGTATATGATAACAATTCGTTTGGATTAATATTAAAAGTCTCCCATTCATTTAAAGGAATAGTTATAATATCGTTTTTATTAGTATTACTAAAATTTAATAACATGTAATTATAAAGGTTATTGTTATTTAACCATAATCGTTTTAAGTTATTATTTACTGTTATTAAACCATTTGGTATAATATAATTTGCTTCTATTATCCAATAATTACCATAAATAATAACATAAAGTTTTTCATTTATGCTGTCAGTATCTATACCAAATGTATTAAATTCTTTTATATCAATTGTTAATTTATATGTTGAATTATTTGTATTTAAAAAGTTTATAATATAATTATCTAATTCATCATTTTTCAATAAGGTATAACCATTTAAACGCGACGAACTTGCTCTTTCCCATTTTAATCCCGTATAAACTTTAATATAACTATTTATTTGTGTATTAAAATCAAAATTAAAATTATTTAATTCTTCATTTGTATAATTAAGCCTTTCTTGTAAATATATCTTTCTTTTTATATCAAGCTCCAAGTCAGTATTAACATATAATTTTTTATTATCTGTATATTCATGATCAATCCATTTTGAACCAATATTTAAATTTGTTTTTGGTTTATAATAGTTATTATTAATTTCAATATAATTATTTTTATTAGTTATATCTATATTTAATTTTTCAAATTCTTCAAAATTTAAACTTAATTTACCACTCGATATGTAATTTTTTAAAACTTCATTATCTATATTATTACCATTTTTGGGTAAATTAGTACCTATGTATTCCCATTCTAAACCATAATTATTATCAAATAATGTATCACCACTATTATACCATTCTAAATAGAAATTTTCTCCGTCGATTACTGGTATAGTATTATATGTTCTAAGATTGTTTAAATTATATAAATCAATTTCGTTATTAGTAAATTCATTTTTTGTTTTTAAATCTTCTGATAATTTTGGATTAAAAAAGGATACATAATTTGTATTATTAATATTTATTGTATCATTAATTTTCCAGTTTTGTAAATTAACTACTTCTACATAATTATATTTATTTAAATTTGATATATTATATTGTACAAAACTATCTAATTGAGTTGTTGTACGTAATTTATCTGATAATACATATTTATTTGGCTCATTAATTTCTATATCCGTAGTGGGATCATTTATATTTTCTTTTTTTTCCCATTGTAATCCAATTGCCATATCATTTAAATTTAAAATTTGTTTTTTTGTAGTATTAATATACATAATTAATTGATTACTATCTTTATCAATATTATACATAGTTTTAGGTATACTAACATCTAAAATTTCAACACCAAATACATTTTTAAAAGGTATATCAAAATTAACAACATAATTGTTTGGTTCTGGATAAACTGTTTGATCTCTAAATTTACTATCAACTATAAATGTATAATTTTCTTTTATACTATTTTGTTTCATATAATCAACATCTTCAATTGACATTATTAAACTTAATAAAATAATATAAAATATATTTTGTATTTGTTTATTAATAGACTCTTATATATGTTTGATATACAACATGTTTACTATAAAAATTATGATAATATTGTAATAATTGGTGATATTCATGGTGACTTAAAAAGATTAAAATCAATTTTATTAAATGAAAAAATAATTAGTAATAATTTAGAATGGCTTAAAGAAAACATAATTGTTATACAACTCGGTGACCAGATAGATAGTATGAATAGAAACCCTTTAATAACTGATTGGGAAGTGATTAAAGATATAGAAGTTTTAAATTTTACTAACTTATTAAATAAGCTAGCTAAAAGTAAGAATAGTTTATTTATTTCCATTATAGGTAATCATGAATTAATGAATCATTTAGGAGACTTTTCTTATGTTTCTAAAAATAGTAATTACGAAGAAAGACAGAGTAATTTCAAAGAAAAAGGAATTTATAACAAAATATTAGCAGACCGTCCTATTGTTGTTAAAATTAATGATTTATTATTTTGTCATGCAGGAATTACTAAAAATCATTTAGATATATGTGAAAAATATAATAAAAATTTATTTTATATTAATGATGTATGGAATAATATATTAAATAAAAATACAAATAAAAATGATGTAGAATTAATTAATAAATTAATATTAGATAATAATGGTATATTATGGACAAGAGAAGTCCAACAAAAAACCGATTTAGATTATGTATTAAATAAATTAAATTGTGCTTTTATGTTTGTCGGACATAACACTGTTGAAACAATAAAATTGCATAATAATGTATGGTATACGGATAATGGAATTTCGCGGTCTTATGGTAAAAATAATTATCAATATATAGTAATAGATAATAATAATAATATTACAATAAAAACTTTATAAAAAAAGTACATATTTATAAAAATTTAAAAATTTTAAAATCTTTTATAAAAAATAAAAATAAATTTAAATATGTACTTTTTTTATTTTGATAAAAAATGACTAATTTTTATCTTTGAGTAGTTTAAATGTCAGAAAACCTTTATTATGAAACAATAGATAAAATTTTAGAAAATAAAAAAATAGAAATTGATAAAATATATGCTTTAAAATATGAAAAACCAGTTAATAACGATAAAAAAGAAGAATTAACATATAATGTTAAAAATATATTAGGTAAACAAAAAGCTCACGAAAATAAACGTCTTTTAAAATCAAAAGCGCATCAAAATAAATTAGATTTAGAATTAAATAATATTTTAGTGTCTAATAAAAAATGATATTATAATACAATCTTAAATTATTTAAGATGTTTACACGTTTAATATGTAATAATAATATTATTAAAAATAAATTAATTAAAAAAATGTTAACATCTTGTAAGGTTAATAATTTAATAAAAAAAATGAGCAAACTTAATAGTGTTGAATTTAAAAATAACAGCGATTACTATAATGATTTAAATAGAAATTTAGATAATTTGTTATATAAATATATTGAATATGATATTACATTAGATGAAAATGATTACAATTTTTTATCAACCGAGCATATAAATAAAGAATTTATATCAAATAGAGTTAAAACTTTAAAACATAATAAATTAATTTTAAAAGAATTATTAAAATATCCTTATATCGAACAATGTACAAAAGAATGGTATGATATAAGAAAAACTTGCTTAACCGCAAGCGATTTAGGAGAAGCTATATCAAAAAATAATAATTTATTGGCAAAAAAAAAAGCAGGTGTATTTATCGATAATACAAACTTTCAAAATGTACCACCATTAAAATGGGGTAATATGTTTGAAGATATGGCGGTTAGATGTTATAGACAACTTAATAATAACATTAAAATTCATATATTTGGTATAATTCAAAATAAGTCAATTAAAAATTTTGGCGCTTCTCCTGATGGTATATCAGATTTAGGAATAATGGTTGAAATTAAATGTCCTTATTCTAGAACAATTAAAAAGGATGTGATTCCAGAAAAATATTACTATCAAATGCAAGGACAACTTGCAGTATGTAATTTAAAAGAATGTGATTATGTAGAATGTAATTTTAAAACATTTAATAATAATGAAGATTATTTTAACTTTATTAAAGATAAAAATTATGTAAATAAAAATTTTGGTGTAATTGCTGAATATTATGATAATGATAAACAAAAATACTACTATTTATATAGTGATGAGTTTCTAAGTAAGGAGGATAGTTTAAGTAATATCGAGGCACAAGTTACAGAAGTTAAAAACATGGATAAAAACAATTTACAATTTATTAAACTAACAAGATGGGCTTTAGAAGAAATTTATATTCAAAAAGTTAATTTTAATGAAGAATTATGGAAAACAATTCCTGAAAAAATTAATAATTTTTGGGAAAAAGTAGAGCAATCAAAAAGTTTACCAATTGAATATAAACAAAGTAAAAAAAAAATTAATTTTATCGAAGATTCTTAGTTTAATTTGTTATTAAAATATTCTATATTTTTTTTATAACTATTTAAATTATAATAACATATCATTAATGTAATTATAATTAATAACAATAATATATTTATATTACTCATTTAATACTAATTTAATATTATATTTTAATTAGTTGTTGATGATTTTAATTCTTCTTCGGGTAATCCTAAATTAACTGCTGCAATTACTAATTTATCAAAATAGTCCTTATATTCATCCAATGTTAAGTTTTCTCTATCAAATAATGGATTAACACCTGTATTTTCAAGATTTGCTTTATTAAATACTTCTCTTTGTAAAGAAGCTTTTTCAAGCAATTCATTTATTTTAATTATAATTTCATCAATTCTTGTATTTAATGCATCAACTTCTTTATTTGTATTTTGTTCATATTGTTGCATAGTAGCATTATGATTTGTTATTATATCAATATTGTCATTTAATTCTTTTTGCAATTCATCATACTTATTAGAAAATTTCGCATTTAAATCCTTATAATTTTGATATTCCATTTTTAAATCACTAATTTCTTTTGCATTATTTGTTATTTTAGCATCGAGATTATCTTTGTCTTTATTAAGATTATTTATTTTTGTATTTATCTTAGTAATATCTGTTATGCGTTTATTATTATTGTCTTGAGATAATTTATTCATATTATTATTATAACTGATACTATCATCAACCCATTTAATATAATCATTTAAATATAATAATTTCGAGGTATCTTTATAATCCTTTATATATAAATCACTAACATTAAATTTATTACTATAAACATTATTATTTTTTATATACAAAGGCGAATTTGAATTTTGATTACCTCCAAAATAAATTTCATTATCTTTAAAATTAGTTATTATTTCATCCTTATCATTTTTAATTTTAATATTAGAGGATTTTATATTATATTCATTATCGTCATCATATTTCATTTCAACACATTTTTTTTCTTTATTACATAAATATAATGTATCAACAGGTATATTTGCTTCTTCTATATATTTATTAAAAACAGATTCATATGTATTAAAATTTGAATTTACTTTTGTAACATTTTTTGTATTTTTGTCTATATCACTTGTTATTTTACTAAATCTATCATATGTATCTGTTTTATATTTATTTATTTGATATATTTCATCTTGAATATTATTAATTATGTTTTTAATATCAGAAATTTCAGCGGATAAACTACTATAATTTTCAAACGTTTCATAACTATAATAAAACTTATATACTATAATTGTAATAATAATTATAATTGATAATATAATTAGTATTGTTTCTAAACAAAACATAAGTGTTCTTTACTAAATATGAATATTATTTTCTTTTAATTATTTAATTCAATTACCTTTACTTCATCTAGATTTTTAGTTGTGCCACCTTTTAAATCGTCAAAGTTACCGTCAAAGTAATCATTTTCACTGTCACTACTTGTATAATAAGTATTATTTATATTATCAGATTTATCTTTACCACCTTTTTTTATACTACTACTATTTACACTTCCAGCTTCACTTCCAGCTTCACTTCCACCTATACTTCCACCTATACTTCCACCTTCACTACCTTCACTACCTTCACTTTCAGCTTCACTTTCAACTTCACTTCCACCTATACTTTCAGCTTCACTTCCGGTTTCACTTCCAGCTTCACTTCCACCTATACTTTCAGCTTCACTTCCGGTTTCACTTCCAGCTTCACTTCCGGTTTCACTATCAGCTTCACCACCTACAATACTTTCTTCTAAACTTTCTCTAATATTATTTAATCGTTTTAATTCAGTTATGTTAACAACATCGTTTGATTCGTTAGATAAATTTCCACCAGACATTATATCATTATCAATACTATCTTCAAATGTAATCATATCAAAATCTATATATGTTTCATTATCAATATAGTTTAATTTATCAGTATTTAATCTTAATTGTAATCCCATTGTCTCTAATTCTTGAACAAGTAGTTTAAAACAATAAGGAGTATTAACTTGAACAATGTTTTTATTAGTATTACAATTTCTACATTCTAGAATAAAATTTTTTTTATTAGGATTATAAATTGCAAGTGAGCCACAATTTTGACAAACTGGCCATGTATAGTTATCAGACCGTATAGTCATACTTTCTTTCATAAATTTAGTTATACCATGACTTAAAACGCTATCTCTTTCCATTTCTCCTATACGAAGACCACCGCCTTTTCTTCTTCCGGCAGTTGGTTGTCTTGTTAAAGACACTTTGGGACCAATGTCCCGTGCGTGCATTTTTTCTGCAACCATATGTTTTAATCTAAAATAAAATGTAGGGCCTATAAATATTTCTGTCTCTAATTGTTTACCAGTAAATCCATTATATAATATTTCATCACCATGTTTATCAAAACCTAAATCTTCTAAACTATTATAAATTAATTTTTCTTGAAAAGGTAAAAATACTGTACCATCTCCAAATGTACCATTTAAACAAGATAATTTTGCAAAAACACATTCAACTAAATGACCAATAGTCATACGCGATGGAATAGCATGCGGATTTATTATAATATCTGGTTTGATACCATTTTTAGTAAATGGTAAATTTTCCTCAGGTAATATCATTCCAATAACACCTTTTTGTCCATGCCTTGAAGCGTGTTTATCACCAAATTCAGGTCTTTTAATTTTAAGAAATCTTACTTTACAAATTTTTGTATCTTCATCATTTATTTTATTATCAATATATACCTTATCTATTTTACCAAATAATGAATTATCAGTTGTTATTGAACAATCAGTATATATTGTTTCTTTTACTAACTCAGTAAATACCCCTTTTTTAACTTGTTTATAAACATATTTTTCACTTAGCATACCAACAACAACAACCTTTTGCCCCTTTGGTATATAAACTCCTTCAGATATAAAACCTTCTTCATTTATATAATTATAGTTTGCAGATTTTAAGTTATTTATTTTATAACCATTTTGCTGATATATTAATGGATTAGCAAATATAGTTTTTTCATATTGAGATTCAATTTTTGCGGTCGCTGTAATTGATTTATAATAAGATAAGGAAAATAATCCTCTGTCTAAAGAATTTTTATTTATCATTATACTATCTTCTTGATTAAATCCAGAATAACTCATTATTGCTACAATAACATTAAAACCATTTGGTAAATTATTACTTAATGTGTAATCAGATATTCTTGTTGTTATTAAAGGTTTCTGCGAATAATGTAATACATATGACATTGTATCAAATCTTTTATTAAAACTAGTTGAATAAACACCAATCGCTTGTTTACTTTGTGCTGCATGGAAAACATTTCTTGCAGATTGATTATGATTTGATAAAGGAATATTTGCACTTATTGCACTTAACATAGTAGATGGATGAATTTCAACATGTGTATGAAATGAATTTAATGTTGTTTTATCCATTGCAATATATATAGTATCTTGTTCATCAATATCTATATATTCAATAACTGCACCATTTTTTTCTAATATATCTAATATTTCGCTATCAGACTTATTAGCAAATTGCGATAAAGTTTTAGGTGATGTATAAAAACTACTATAATAAAAATTATCATTTTTATCAGTTTCTGCTAAAGTATTAATAGAGCCTGTTAACAAATCAAACCAATTTGTATATTTATCTATTTTTGTATATTTGTTAGCAATAATTAGAGGTCTACAGCTTCTTCCTGAATCTGTTAAAATATTAATTATGTTATTTTTAATATTCCATGAAATAGAAATTAATGGATTAATTAAATTATTTCTACGGTAAGCTTTTAAAGTTCTTACTAACATATTTGGTTCAAATGTAATAGCATATAAAGAATTATTTAAAAATATTTTGGTAATATTTCTATTTAATGATTTATTGTAATTTTCAATTAATATTATACTACTAATATCATTTAAACATTCCTTAACAAAATCAATATTACTATTTGGGGTTATTTTTGCCAATAATGCCATATTCTTTAAATAACCTACAGAAGCACCATCTGGTGTAGCAAATGGACACATAATACCATATTGCTGTGAATGTAATCTATGTGGACTTGTTAATTTAATATCTCTATCTAAAGGAATATTAACATTTCTTAAATGTGATAGAAATCCTATATAAGAAATTCTAGACAAATCTTGTACCATACCAAGTTCAGGATCATCATCATCTTCAAGTCCCCACATGCCTTTTAATGAGCGCGAAAAACTTTTAGTTATTATTAAAGATGGTATGATTTTATAAATGTTATTATCATTAATAAAATAATCGTAGTTATTATAACTTTTCCAGGCACCATAATTATACGTTTTATCTAAATTGTCTCTTATAAATTTACTTAATTTTGTATACGATTCATAAAATAATTGTGATAATAAATATCCACTAATATCTACTCTTTTATGTGTATAACCGTCTCTATCACTAACATCATTAATATTAATACATGTATTAATAAATTCTTTTATTAAATAAGCTAAATATTTACCTTTATTTTCAAATTTTGTAATATTTGGAAATAACTCTGTAACTAATGCACTTTTAATATGGTCGATTGTTTTATACATTGATATTGGTTTCATATAATTAAATGCTTCTTCTTGTGTATAAACATTTGATGCTGAACTTATAGAAGGTCTTATAAAATTATAAAAATATATTTTTTCTGTTTCATTTAAATCATCTCCAAATATCATATCACATATATCCTTGTCTGTTTCAACACCTAATGCTCTAAATAATATAAATACTGGTATTTTATTACCATTTATTGCTTTAAATGAGCATAATATTGCACCTTTTTTACTTATATAATTATCATTAACTTCTTTTTCTTCAGTATTTATAGTATTTTTAACTAAATAAAATTCTAATGATTTAGGTGCTAAAGCACTTTCACCTACATCACTTGTACATTTTATTAAACCTTTATAAGAAAAATTATCATCGTCTGTTAATTTTGATGTAAATAATTTATTAGATGTAATACGCTCTTGTGCTATTATAACTTTTTCTTTTCCATCTATTATAAAATAACCACCCATATCATAAACACATTCATCTAAACTTTTTAATATTTCCTGACCTTGTCCATTTAAAATACAAGCATCACTATGTAACATAATTGGAATTGAACCAATTGCAACATTTTTAAAAACAGTTTCATAATTATAAGTATCATTATCAACTATTTTAACTAATACATTAGCATAAATATGTGTTTCATAAGTTAAATTTCTTAATCTAGCATCATTTGGTGTAATTATTTTTGGAGATGAATTATCAAAAGTGATTGGTCTATCAATAAATATTTCATCAGAATTTTTATTACCAACATATACTTCAACTTTAATTATTATTTCCCCGGAATCATTATATTTAATCATTGTTATGGGGTTATATGATTTTATGATGTTTGGAATATTATTTTTAATAAAATCTCTATAACTATCCAAATGATGACTTGTAAATGGATATTTATGATTTTTAAAGTATAAATCTAGTATATTCCATTCTTTCATTTTATTAATCTATAATTATTTTATATTTTTATATCTATATAAAATATAATTGATATTAATTATAATGTATAAAAATGAATTAGATAATTTAATTGATAATATAGTTACAGACATTTCTGACTATAATATTGCAAATCTAATATCAAAAATATTAATTAAAAAATATAAATATATTGGAAATAATAAATGGCAATATTATAATAGTGATAAAAATATATGGATATATGATAAACAATGTAAAAAACTAACAAATGAAATTAATATTAATTTTATTAATATATTAATAAATAGAATTAATTATTATAATAAATTAAAAGAAAATAATGGTAATAATATTGACATTTGTAATAATTATGATGTAATTATTTCTAAATTTTTATTTATTATCAATAAATTATATAATAAAAAATATTTAAATTCTATTATTAAAGAAGTAAAACCTTTTTTAAGTGATGACATCTATTAAAAAGTTATTAGACAAAATAAATTCTTACAGTAACATTAATATTATTGATGCAATTAGTTTTGATGAAATAAATTATGATAGTTCTAAATATTTAATAAATAAATTTCACAATGAATGTTATAATTCTAGATTTAGTAATAATGACATATTTATATATATTAAGAGGTGTACAAATGTAACAAAAATATCTAGTAATTTATGTAATATTAATATTTATTTATATAGCAATAATAATTATAATTCAATATTTAAATTAATAAAAATTTATAGAAGATTATATATTTTATCAAAAATTTATAATATTACTAAAGAAATTAATTTTCATATAGCATTATGCAAATTAAAAAGATATTTTCCTAAAAAAAATGAAATTTTTGAAAGTAAACATTTCAATGGTGGATTTACAAATATACTAAACAATGATATTTACATAATTAGATCATGCGAATATGCTAAAGTTATGATACATGAATTATTACACCATGTTAATATAATAAATGACACGCTTTTATTTATGTCATATAATGAAATAAATAAACTAAAATCGTTTTTTAGAATTTCAAACAATACTGATTTTGAACCAAATGAAGGAAATATAGAATTTTGGGCAACAATATATAATTTATTATTTATTTCTGTTGAATATAATATTAATTTCAAACTTCTTTATAATAAAGAATTAGCATTTTCATATATACAATATAATAAAATTATAAAAAAATATAATAATAATATATGGTACGAAAAGACAAATATATTTGCCTATTTTATATTAAAATTAATATTGCTAAAAAATTATAAAAAATACTTAAAAATTCCATTACCATATAATCAAAGTGAAATTAGCAATTTTTTTATTAATAATTACAATAGCATAAAAAAAAATAACATAAAAGATAGAAATAATAATTTAAATGCAATGCTTTTTAGTCAATATTAAATTATTTATCCTGAACCATCTACTTTATCTTCAATACCTTTTTTTAAGTCATCTATAATAATAGGTTTATTTTCAGTACTTAAGCCACTAATTATTTGAGATTCCTGTTTAAATTTATAATTATAGTTGCTGTTTGTTAATTCACTTACAGGAATATTGCCGTCAACGTTTCCTCGTGGCTCTGGTATCGTACCATTATCAGAATCTATGACTATAGTTTTATCTAATTTTACATTATCAGTATTGTGTTTTAATAACATATCAAATTTTTGTTTAGTGATTACGTTATCACCAGTTTGAGAACCAGTTTGAGAACTAGTTTGAGAACCAGTTTGAGAACCAGTTTGAGAACCAGAATCAGTTTGAGAACTAGTTTGAGAACCAGAACCAATTTGAGAACCAGAACCAGAACCACCAATAACAATAGTTTCCGATTGGGCTTTAGATTTTTCTTCCGCATAATTTCTATCCGGATTTGAAGTACTTTCAGATTCCGGATTTTGTGTTGGATTACTATTACCTTCTTCACTAGCGTCACCAATAACTTCTGTTAAATCATCATCTACACTAAAATTTTCATGTTTATAACAATTTTTTATTACTTTTTGAACATATATATATATTAAAACTAATAAAATTATATATGCAATATTATAATATATAAATATATATTTCATTCTATAAATTATAGAATATTTAAAATTAAAATGATTAAATTACATATCGATACAAGAGAAAAAAAACTATTTAATGATATAAATTCAAGAGATTTAGATATTTATAAAGACAAAATAGAAATTTTATCAGCAAATTTAGAATTAGGAGATATTACTTTAACAATAGAAAATAACAAAAGTTTGTATTTTGAAAGAAAAACATTAAGCGATTTAAATTCTTCTATTACAGATGGTAGATATAAAGAACAAAAAAAAAGATTATTATCAAATATAGACTGTAACAATATTACATATATTATTGAAGGAGATACAATTAATAAAAGTTTATTAAGAAATAATAGTAACATTTCAAGTATATATTTTAGAACTTTATATAGAGATAATATTAAATTAGTATTTACAAATAATTGTCAAGAAACTGCGTCATTTATTCTATCATTATGTTGCAATATTATTAAAAATCCAGATAAATATATTAAAGAAGAAAACAATGACATAAATAACTATCTATCTGATATAAAAATAAAATCTAGAAAAATAGATAATATTACACCAAGTAATTGTTATATTTTACAATTATCTCAAATACCTACAATATCATATACAATAGCAAAATATATTGCAAACGTATATAATTCAATGCCTATTTTAATTAATACATTAAATAAATGTGATTCATATGAGGAACAAATTAAAATTTTAACAAAAATAGATAAAATTGGAAAAGAAAAAGCAAAAAAAATAATTGAATATTTAATAATATGATAATATAATAATACCTAGAGTAATTAAAGTGAAACCTACAATCATAGGACATGTTATCTTTTCTTTAAAAAATAAATAACTAATTAATAATACTAGTATCATATCCATCGCACTAAATATCCTAATATAAGCCGGATTAGGTGTTGTTTTTATTATTTTATAACTTATAAAATGTGTTATTGTAATACATAAGGCAACAATAATAACATAAATATAGTTTAATTTTTTAAAATCATTTACTGTTAAATAATTAAATGAATATACTAATAAAAAAATACCAGCAATTAAATTAACAGCAATTGGAAAACAATAATTAATTGTTTTACTTTCGTATTTATTTACTAAAATAATAATAATAACTAAAAAAGTTTTTATTAAACCTAATTTGAACCATTCTTCCATTAAAATTATCTATATAAATGTAATTTTTTTATTTAGTAAGAATATATTTTTAAAATCTAAAATTGATAAAGTATTAGACATTATACCAACATCACATGTTTCTAATGCTTTTTCAATAAGATTTTCATCAATTTCTTGGTATTTTTTGAAATCATTAAGATTTACAGAAGCAATGTTGAAATCACTGACAAACTTCTTATTATTAAGTTTTATTTTAATTTCAGTATTAATGTTATTTGTTTTATAATAATCTATAATTTTTAAAATAGCATTAATTGTTTCAAACTTTTTGTCAGTACCTTCATTATAATCTATTTTCCATATTGTTTTTTTATTATTAATTATTTTAATAACAGTATTAATATTTTTGGAATCTTTTTTTTTTGTTACAGTTAAATGTGAAAATATAGTATCACTGTCTTGATAATTAATTGGTTTATCTTCTAAAATTGTTGTTTTAATTTCTTTTTTTACTTTTTTAACTTTTGGCTCACTTAACATATCAATAAATTTATCAAATAATAATTCTTTAACCATACGTAATTTAAGACTTTCTATACGATTAAATCTTTTAGTATCATCTTGATATATTGTTTTACTGTTTTTAAGTTCTTCATCTAATAAATCCCAATAATCACTTGTTTTGTTATAATTTGGTAATTCATCAAGACATAATGCATATAATTGAATAACAGGTTTCATAATTTGATTTGTAATATAATGTAGATAATCAGGAACTAATTTATTTTGTAATATATATTCAGGATTTTCTATTCTATCACCTTGTAAAGTATCTTTTGTAATATTATCTAATTTGATATAAACATATGGTATTCTATCATTTGCCATAGGTTTATTACCAGGGTCTCTAGATCCAATTCTATCTGCTAATACTTTATGTGCAATTTTAGTTGGATCTTTGTAAGAACCTCTTAATGATTTTGTAATAATTAAATCATTAATAGACGTAATACCGTTTACTAAATCAGATAATTCATCATTTAAAAATTTAATTGATTCATATAAATCCTGTTTATTTAATAAAATATCGATAATACCTCCATATATTTTTTTAACTATATTTGCATTATCTCTACGTTTTAAAACAATACCCATTGATTTTTGTTTAAATTTATTTACATCAAATTCATAAAGATTGCCTACATATCGTTTTTTACTTAAAATAATAAACGGATAAAGAGTTTTTTCATAATTTAATTTTTGAGGATAAGGCATAATTTTTGCAATATCTTTTTCTACTATTTGTCCAATTTCAATAGCACTTTGTAAAGCTTGTTTTCCATAAATAGGATTTCCATTACAATCATTTAAAGGAAATTTACAAAATATTGAATCAGTATCACCATAAATTACTTCAGCATTATAGTTTGTTTCTACAAAATTTTTTGCAGTCATAATCATTTCTCTACCTGTTGCAGTTGTACATGCTGCTATTTCTTTTAAATAAATAGGAGATGTTCGTGCTCCAATTTGACCATATAGTGAATTAGCAGTAATTTTATATGCTAATTGTAAAGAGTCAAATACATCTTTTTCAAATGTAGAATAAGTTTCTGTTATTTTAATTACATTTTGTTTTTCGATTTTGTTAATTTTATTTGTATCAATATCTAATATATTATAATAATCTTCTTTTTCAGTTACATATCCTGAAAATGTTTCTGTATTTGTAGTAATAGTTTGATACTCTATTTTTTTTCTTGTATTTTTTCTTTCATTTAATAACATAATTAAAATTTCTGCAATAATTCCTCTTTTTGGATTTCCATTTTCATCTTTAATTTTTGCAAATTTACATGTTTTGACTCCAGATTTTGTTTTTTTATCTCCTTTACCTTCATATAAATCATACGATACATCTATATATTCAATATTTGGGTCATCTATTATATATTTTTCATTTAATACATATCTATCATGCGATAAATCTCTTGCAATCATAGAAGATGGATAAAGTGAGCCATAATCAAATACAACAATTGGGTCATTTAAATACATTCCTTCTTTAGGATCTAGCACAACCGCGCCTTCATAACCATCTGTATCAATATCTAAATTATTGTAACTATTAATAACAGGAATAACTAATCCTTTATCCATACATTGTTTAGTAATTAATGAAAACACTTTAATTCCTTGTCCGCGTCTAAATAAGAAATTTAGTGGAACTAAACATACATTACCCATACCAATATTATTTTCTAAAATTTTAAGTTTATGTAATAGTCGATTAACTAAAGCACAATCCTGAATACAATATTTGGCAATTACACATCTATCACTTGAATTGCCTCTATACTTTTCAAATAATTCACGGGGTTTCAAATCGTCTTTTTTATCACCAATATAAATTGATGCAACATTGTCTAATTTATAACTGTCTAATTTAAAATCTTTTTGCATTACTTTAAGTAAATCAATAATTACTATACCATCCATATCAAAATATTTTAATGTATTATCACCAAGGGCAGATGATGATAATGTCTGCTCTTTTAAAATACATTTTTTTGTAATTTGTCTTCCTAATCCCATTGCAAATAAATCATTGATTCCTAGTTCAAGAGTTCTATCCCATAAGTAACTCATATCAAAACCAAATATATTATAACCAATTAATACATCCGGATTTAATTCCGTAATTAATTTTTTCCATTCCATAATTACTTGCTTTTCTGTTTTACATTCAATAACATCTGAATCCTCAATTTTATCACAGGTATTTAAACTAATTATATTTTTATAAATAATATCAGAACAACCATATTTATGAACTGTTGTTCCAATTTGAATAATTTCATCTCCATATAAAGCAGGTAAACATTCTGTTAATAATTTGTTTATTTCATCCTCTATTTTATTTATTTCCCCAATAGATAGTTTGCTATTTTCTTCTTCATTTTCTCCATCTTCAATTTCTATTTCTGATACTTTATTAAGTAAATTAATAATACTATCTGCATTTTTTTCAATCATTTTTGGTATATCATCTTTATTAATAGTTTTTTTAGGATAAATTTTATTAATAATAAGATTTTCCTCTATTATTACATCTTTATGTAAAATATATTGCAACCAAGATATTAGATATTTTTTATCAATTTCATATCCATTTCTTGCTACATTAGTTAAATCTTGTGCAACTTTTTTATAATCTTTTTTTGCTAATGGGAAATCTCCGTGACTACTTGTACATTCAATATCAAAACTCGCAATTAATAGTGGTGCAATTTTATTAATATTACAAGGTTCAACATTTTTATAATTAGTAGTTATATTATAATTACATCGCGTTTCATTATCACTAATTTCATAATCAGTTATAGAAATCCAACTACATGGTTTAATATTTTGTTCATGAATATATCTAATAAATGGATCAATATTACTTTCATATAATATATATCCATCTTTTTTACGAGATGTAAAATAATATTTTAATTGATTAAATAGTGCAAGAGATTTAACAGAAACTTTAATATAATTAAAGATTTTTTCATTTGTAAATCCCCAAAACTCTTTTTTTTTAACAACTGATAAACTATTAAAATGACATTTCAAATGATTTGGTATAATATTTTTTTTATATTTTTTTCCATTCCATTGACTTTCGTATTTTTCATTTAATAAAGTATTATTAAGTTCATTAACCTTTTGTGTATATTTGCTATCTGATAAAATATCCCAAGATTCTGGTGCTTTAACATAAAAATATGGTTCATATTCAATAATATTAACAGAATATGTAATATTATCTTCATCGGTACCATAGATTAATATAGTATATAAATCTTGTTCTTCATCATAGTTTTTTTTCGGTCTACTTTTATCACTTTCAGGAATATACCAATCTGTTATTTGTAATTTAATAGTTTTATCATTATTTTCTAGTTCATCAATATCTTTTCTTGGAAAATCCATTTACTAGTTATATATTAATTTTAATTTATAAATCATTTTTTTATTTAAATTATAATAGTAGATAAATATGGATATTAGTTTAGAAACATTCATACTTTTAATATTATTTGGATCCATATTTTATCTTGCATATTTATATAATTATTATAGTAAATTAACTAAAATAAAAAGTACAATAGATGATAAAGAATATTATGTGCAAGATAAAGATGACGCACAAGCTGCCGCAAATTTAATTGCAGAAATAAGAACAAAAATATCTACTTTAACAGATCACTTAAAAAAAAGTTATTCTGATGATGAAAGAACTAAAAGACTTATAGAAAATTATAAAGAAAATGGTTTAAGAGAAGGCGTTGATGACCCAAGATATACAAGTTATTCTGTTAATAAAGG
>Ga0129342_1000205_pt1 | contig 23483 bp, 30 predicted proteins | sample CPBDNA_5_FD_94426 | JGI IMG/M metagenome (GOLD analysis project Ga0129342, IMG submission 94426) | Freshwater to marine salinity gradient microbial communities from Chesapeake Bay, USA - CPBay_Sum_15_0.2_DNA | ecosystem: Environmental > Aquatic > Marine > Coastal | place: USA: Chesapeake Bay...
GTAATGAAAACTTTAGTGTTAATTTTGCATTACAATACTTTGGAACTGACTAACTCACTATATGAATCTTTGTCTAAATATAAAAGTAATGATTACGATTTATTTATACTTAACAACGGTTCCGATAAAGAAAATGAATCAAGTTACCCAAGTTTAAATACAGGAAAAAATTTATATTTTGGTGGAGGTTTGGATTGGGCATTCAAATATATGCTTAAAAATAAACAATATGACAGTTTACTGTTTCTAAATAGTGATTTGAAAATACAGGGAGAAAACTTTGTCACATTACTACGAAAAGAACTTTTTGATAATAATCTTAAAATAGTATCATATTCTGTAAAAGAAGAATTTTCCAAAACAGATGCTATATGGAGTCAGATGACAAAGCAAACTGAAGATGAATGCCGAATTGTTAAGTGGGCAGACTTTCAATGTCCGTTAATTCACCGAGATGTTATTGAACATATTAAAGGATTTTCTTCTAAAATAAATATAGGATATGGACATCATTTTGTTTGTGCTTTTACTTGTGAAGAAAAAAATTGGAAAATTGGAGTTAGTGATAAAAAAACAGTAAATCATATAGGAACTTCAACCGCAAGTGTAGTTTTTGGTGACCACTCAACATACACACGCAAGGCAACACGACAGGTTATTCGTTTCTTTAGGACATATAAAAATGGAAAATATAGATTAAAAAGAAAAAAATGGGAACGTATGTATAGGTAATGAGTAACAAAAATCCATTTGATTATTTTGATAAAATATTCTGTATAAATCTCGATTCTCGTCCTGACAGGTGGGAACTTGCACAATCAGAATTTGATAAGGTGGGAATCCTTGATCGTGTAGAAAGAGTTACTGCTCTTACAACGGCAGAAATGCCTTATGATCCCCGTCCACGCAAAAATAGAGACGCATCTGACTTACTTGGTCAGTTTGCGTGTGCAAGTAGTCACAACAAATGTACGAAACTTGCAATACAACACAATGCAAAAAACTATTTGGCATTTGAAGATGATTTTTATTTTAAAGAGTTTGATGGGGATTATTTAAATACTTGTATAGATGAACTTCCTTCGGACTGGAGGTTGTTCTCACTTGGGTATAACGACTGGAGTCAACGGAAACCGGTTGAGTCGTTTTCTAAAAACCTCAATAAAATGCATGGATTTGGTCTTGCACACGCATATGCTATAAATAAAAATATGTTTGAACACCTCAATAGTGAGTTTGAGAAAAGAGTAATTCGATCAGAAACTCGTAGAAAAAGATGGTGGAAAAGAAATGAATATTTTCTCGGGAATGCTACAAAATATCAATATGGAGTGAAGAATATATTTGCATTTCAAAGAGATGGATTTAGTGATGTAGCAAGTGTAAATAAAGATCATACTTCTCAGACTTAAAAGTAAGTTTTTATAATATTTATTAAAGATGGGTGATTGTGTTTATAGGTTTTTCGATTTTTTTGACGAAATTTATTGTATAAATTTAGACAAAAGGGTTGACAGATGGAACTCTGCAAAAGAACAATTTAAAAAACTAGGTATTGTTAATAAGGTAAAAAGATTTTCGGCAATTGAGTGTGTTGATAGAGAAACCAGAAATTCAATTGCTAAAAATTATTACAAAAGACCTATAAAGAATAGGAAATTAAGTAGACATAAACTTCCTGTATGTGGTGCAATAGGATGTGCAACAAGTCACATAGAAGTAATAAAAAAAGCAAAATCCAATGGCAGTAAAAATGTTTTTGTATTTGAAGATGATTTTAAAATATTTGATACTTTTTACGAGTATGAAGAAAAAATAATTTTAAATTTAAATAAACAAAAAGATTGGGAATTATTCTATGCAGGATGGGAATATGACGGAAACCTTAGAAATACCAAATCATGTCTTAGTAAATCTACCCGCGGGTACAAGAAACGTGGACTGAGAACTACCCGTGCAATTGCATATAATTCATGTGTTTATGACAAAATTATAGAATCAAATCCATTTTCCTGGGATGAATATGGTCGTGGTGGTCATATTGATTTTTATTATCGTAGAAATTCGTTTAAAAGATATTTTACTCGTCCTGCATTATTTGGTGTGCATAGTGGTAAAATTGGAGAAGGTAATATAGGTTGTGGAGAGGAAAGAAAGGAAAAAAATAAAAATGAAGAATGAAAAAGTATTATTTTTAGGAGATTCAATTACAAGGCACTATTTGCCGTATGCAACTGAATTTTTGAGTAAAAGCAATATAGAAGCAGTTGAACCAGAAAAGTGGGTTTCTTGTCAATGGAAGCAAATGAGAATGATCGGCCAACTTTTACAAGGCAAACGAAAGTACGGAGGTCGTAAAGTAAAAGCAGAAACTGTTCATTTTAATTTTGGTTTGCATAGTATTAAATTGCCACACAAAGGACATGATCCCGAACATCAACGTGCTACGCAAGAAGATATTGATACCTATGAAAAAGAATTAATTGAAGAAATTGAATATCTTAGAAAATTGAATATTAAAAATATATTATTTTCAAATACAACTCCAAGTCCAAAAAATCATGGAGTTCGCAAGGATGCCGATGTTGTAATTCTAAATGAAATTGCAGACAGAATTATGAGGAAGTATGATGTTCCATTGAATGATCTATATGGGTTTGTAAAATCACAAGAAGATTATCCAAGATTGTATATGCACCCACGTGCAGAAAATAATTGCCATTTTGCTGAACATGGTCGTGAGTTACTTGGAAACCAAGTTGGTGAATTTGTTCTTAAACATATGAAGTCATCGTGAAAAAACATTTCGTAATCAGGTCTGGAGATGAAAATGCAGGATTTACTGCATACATTAAGTTTGCTCTGAACGGCATTTTACACGCAGAACAACATGACTTGATTCCGGTGGTAAACTTTGATAATTCTACACGGAATTTTTTTTACGAAGAATCTTACGGAGAAAATACTTGGGATTATTATTTTGAACCCGTTGCAAAAGTATCATACGCAGATGTGATCATAAATGAACTACCTAAGTGTACATTAAAAGATCGTCAGTTTCGCAATCAAAACTCACATCCGAATCCTGATCGTGTGGACACATTTTGGAAAAGTGATCGAAAAATTGGGGGAGACGAACACAAAGGAGATCCAAAAAAGTGGTTAGAAAATAAACGGAAGATTGCACGTAAACTTATGCAGAAGTATGTTGTTGTAAAACCACACATTCAAAAAATCGTAGACAACTTTGTAAACGAGAATTTTGACAACAGGACTATTATAGGATGCCATGTTCGTGGAACTGACTTTGCTTATGCAACGGCAACATCAGTTGAAAAATATTTTGAGATATTAGATTCACAAAAAGATATACACATTTTTCTCGCAACGGATCAAACTCAGTATGTCGAATTATTTAAGGAACGATATGGAGATGAAAAAGTTTTAACATACGATAGTATGAGAAGTGATAATGATGTGGCTGCGTTTGAACTTGAAAATGGTAGTCCATACAAAAAGGGAGAGGACGTATTAGTTGATACATTGCTTTTAAGCAGAACCAACTCAATTATCAAGTGTGCGGCCGCCGGAGGTGAGTTTGCTTTATGGTTCAATGAAAACCTTGAAGTTCTTCACGATTTTGCACTCGAAAGTCAATTTCAAAAAGGTGGTCACTGGAATCGTGAGAATACTGCATTTCAAAGATTAAAAGTAGACAAATGAATAGTAAAATACATATAATGACAATACACTATCGTAGTTCACGATGGTTAGATTTACAATTAAAAAAAATAAATAAACATTGTAAAAACTTTAAGATTTACACAATTTACAATAAAATGGACAAAATGTCTAGTTACAAAAAATATTTTGATTATTGCAAGTTAGGAAGAGTTAGAAAAAAAGGGGTAAGTTTTGGGGGAATTCCAGTAAAATCATATAATCATTGGACGAAACTAAATAAATTAACAAACATGGTTGTAAACGATGTCAGTACAAACAATAATGATATTTTAATATGGTTAGATTGTGATGCATTTCCTGTTACAGATGTAAACGATTTCATTGAATCTAAATTAAAAGAATATGAGTTTTTCGCAATCAATAGAAAAGAAATGAATAATTCTGTTATACCACATCCTTCGTTTGCAGGATGCAAAGTTGAATTATGGAAAAAGTTTAATTTATCGTGGGAGGGGATTCCATACGCACCGTGCGGAAACGAAACACACGATACTGGAGGGAAGATGTATGAAATTTTGCAGAAAAACAAAATTGATTGGTATAAACTAAATTTATCACACACATTGACTCCACATCAGTATTATTTTGTAGTGTATGATTCACTAATTTATCATCACGGAGCAGGTACTCGTTCAAAAAGATATATGCATGGTGTTAGTGTAGATGTACCAAAGTTATTCCAAGACATTCAAAAAGATAATTTTGACTTCTACAAGAAAGTAAATGAACAATAAAACAGACTCATTTTGTTGTTTAAAACTTTGATAAGAAATATTTATATCAGGTGAAAGGAATAATATTAGCAGGGGGAAGTGGTACTCGTTTATATCCAACAACGAGTGTAGCAAGCAAGCAATTGCTTATGCTTTACGATAAACCAATGATTTACTATTCGTTATCGAGTTTATTAAGATTCGGTATCAACGAAATATGTATAATCTCTAACGACATTGGGTTGAGATTTTTCCGACAACTTTTCGGTGATGGAAAAAAGTTCGGATGCAAATTCGATTATGTTCATCAGGAAAAAAGCAACGGAATCGCAGAAGCATTTATTCTTGCGGAAGATTTTATTGGTAATGATTCTGTGTGTTTGATTTTGGGTGACAACTTTTTTCATGCGTCAAATAAATTCTTCGAGATTGAAACTCCAATAAAAGGAGGAACTGTGTTTGCTTATCGTGTGGAAGATCCAGAACGATATGGAGTCGTTGAATTTGATAAAAACAATGTTGCGTTAAGTATAGAAGAAAAACCAAAGAAACCTAAAAGCAATTATGCAGTTACAGGATTATATTTTTACGACAACGATGTGGTAAACATTTCCAAGAATCTAAAACCATCTGATCGTGGTGAACTTGAAATTACAGATGTTAATAATGAGTATTTGAAACGAGGTGACCTTAAAGTAAAAGTAATGCCCAATGGAAGTGCATGGTTAGACGCAGGAACTGCCGAAAGTTTCTTTGATACTTCATCATACATTAGAACGATTCAACGACGACAAGGTGTGTGTTTAGGATGCTTAGAAAGCATCTGCTTAGAGCAAAACTTTATTGATGTTCAGCAATATGATCGTTTGTTGAGAAAAATTCCAAAATCTTCATATAAAGACGCATTGCGAGGAAAGTTTTTATGAAAATGATAAGTGTTTATCTTCATGCAAATTTTCGAATACGAGTTTGATTCTTTCAATGAAATCTAATAATATAGAAGTCTACCAAATTTATTACCACACGGAACAAAAAAAATCTTTAATGGGTGGAGATTTTATAAACTTTTTAAATGATGATGTAACAATTAATTTTGAAAATGATGTAATCAAAAATCTAATTCCACAGACAAATGAAAACACTGAGTGGGTTGGTCTATTTTCGTTAAAAACCAAGAATAAAGTAAAAGGATTTACTTATCAAAAATTAGAATATTATTGTGAAAAATATAATACATCGGATGTGGATATAATATCATATAATCCTCAAAATTGGTGGTGGCCACGACTCAGAAAACCAAATAGTCTTAGAAATAGTCATATATCTATAAAAAGAGCATTTAATAATTTAATATTTCATTTAATTAAACAAAAAATTATTCCAAATAAGCAATATTGTATAGGAAAACAAAATTTTATATACAGTAATTTTTTTATGGCAAGGAGAGAAGTTTATTTGGATTATATAAATAAATTATTAATACCTGCAATTGAGTTATGCGAAACGCATCCTAAAATAAGAAGACAATGTAACAAACCTGCTGGGAAATATAAGGTCGCACCGAGTTTTTATGAGTCTACGGGTTTAAACTATGTACCTAAAAATACATTTATACTTGAACGACTTATAAACATATATATCGAGGCATTTAATATTAATAAAATTATGAAATTTTAATTAAGGATGTATATTTATAAAAATGGATCATGTAAATATAATTGCGGAAATAGGTATTAATCACAACGGTGATGTAAATATCGCAAAGAAATTAATAGATGTAGCATCGGTAGCAGGATGTGATTATGTAAAATTTCAAAAAAGAACACCTGAATTGTGCGTACCTGAAGATCAAAAAAGCAAAATGCGTGAAACTCCGTGGGGCAAAATTACTTATCTTGAATACAAAGAAAAAACTGAGTTTGGTAAAAAGGAATACGATGAAATAGCAAAATACTGCGAGGAACGTGACATTAAGTGGTTTGCGAGTGTATGGGATACAGAATCAGTTGATTTCATGAGAAACTATGTAGACATTACAAAAGTTCCATCTGCGTTAATTACAAACGAAGAGTTACTTAAATCAGCAAGGAACTCGGTTGGTTATTTTATGCTTTCAACTGGTATGAGTACAGAAGAAGAAATTGATAAAGCAATAGAAATAGGAAATCCAAATTTAATTTTTCATACCAATGCAACTTATCCATGTCCAGTTGATGAATTGAATATGAATTATATAGATTGGTTGAAAAGAAAACATCCAAGTAAGGAAATCGGATATAGTGGGCATGAGTTTGGATTAGTTCCTACTTTTGTTGCGGTGGCAATGGGAGTCACTTGGGTAGAACGTCACATTACAATGGAAAGAACTATGTGGGGTTCTGATCACATTGCCTCGATTGAACCTGGTGGTTTAATAAAAATGACGAAAGCAATTCGTGACATAGAAAAAACCTTTGGAGAAAGTGGTCCTAGAAAAGTTTTGGGTGGTGAATTAGAAAAAAGAAAAAGTCTTAGGGGAAACTAGAATGAATAAAGATTACAAAAAAAATGGCTACTTGATAGTCAAAGATTTTCTAAGTAAAACTCAAGTCACAGAGTTTAGAAATTTACTTGATTCGTTTTTGACTAAAGATAATTCAGTTAGTGACGATGGTGTATCAAAAATGATACCTGGATTTGCTGATAATTACAACGAATTAAAAGAATTAAATGTATTGCATAAAGAACCAAAATTAATTGATTTACTTAGATCGGAAATATTTGAAGAAACAGAATTTATATTTGCAGATCATTCTGACCTTCATCAAAATAAAACGACCGGATGGCATCGTGATACTTACGACTATTTACTTAAAGATCGTGGTAACGGAACTCAAGCAGGATTGTGGAGTGAAGAGTGTCATATTATCAAGGTATGTTTTTTACTACAAGATCATTCTGATAACGATTATGGATTATGGTTTAAACCTGGAACACACAAAAAAGGAGTTAAAGGTCCAAAACAAGTAGCATATACAAATCCCACCGATGTGATAATATTTGATCAAAGAATAGAACACTCGGGACAAACTAAAAAACCTCAGTATCATGAGAAATATAATCAAAATAGATATTTGTTGACATATGCGTTTGGTTTAAATAATGAGCATACAAAAATACATACTCTTGGTGCAACACTTAGACAAAATAGGCAAAAAAATGGCGGATGAAAAGTTCTCGGAGGTGAGTTGGAAAAACGAAAAAGTCTAAGAGGGTAATTGATTTAAGAATACATTTGCATACAGGAGAAATAAATGAATTATCAAAAATTTATATATGTCAATGATACCAGAACACAGACAAACTGGGGATGTTACTCCACATCTGAGTGCTTTGAAAAGTTTTTTCAGGACAATGAGTTGGAGTGTAAATATCGTATTATGCTTAAGGTTCTACACAATGCTAATTCAACTAAGAAATTAATTGATACATTTGATTTGGATGATATAGATTTAGTAATTGTTAATGGTGAGGGGTCAATATATGATAAACAACGAAAGGGATTGAATATATGTAATGCGATTAATTGGTTGAAAGATAAAAAACCTGAATTAAAAGTATTTTTCTTAAATTCAACTTATGATCTGAAAAATTCTGTGATGACAGAATATATCAAATCAGTTGAAGGTAATGTTGATTTGTTTGCCGCCAGAGAAAAGTTTTCAATTGATAAAATGAAATCCGTTGGTATAGATAATGTAATACTACAACCTGATTTTTTATACGGAGTTGATCGTGTGGATATTGGGCATGAAGATTATATAGTAATAGGTGGAAACTCAAACTATAATAGAGGTGATAGACCTAAGTATAATGCGACAGATGCTTACTATAAATTAATAAATGAAATAAAACACAAGTTCAATAATGATATAATTCTGTATACATCTGACACAAACGATTTCCGCATTATGAATCCACTTGCCAAGCATTTCAATTTAAGACATATTAAAGTTAAAACTTGTAACTGGAAGGATGCACTAAAAATATTAGCATCCGCAAAGTTATCCATTTCCGGAAGATATCACCCATCAATAATGTCAGTTATTGGTAACACTCCTTCATATTTTATATCTGCAAATAATTGTAAAATGGAAGGGACTTGTCAACTTGTTTATAATAATTTAGATAATTTTACAAATAGTCATAAGTTGGGTGTAGATGTGGACAAGATAGTGAATTGGATGGAGTCTTGTTTTGATAATTATGATGAGGAGGTTGATAAGGTAGCAAGTGGTTTAAATTATTGTACAAATGCCCTACATAGTGCCAAAAATTTAATTATAAATGAGATCAAAAAGTGAAGTTTATCTCGTTAATTCTTGCCCGTGGTGGTAGCAAAGGTATTCCAAATAAAAACATAATTGAAATAAACGGAAATCCTCTGCTTTATTACACCGCAAATGCTTCGTTGAACTCTAATGTAAATGAAACATGGGTAAGCACAGATTGCGATAAAATAAAAAACGTCGCACAGAACATCGGTTGTAAAGTTATTGATCGTCCAAAAGAAATTTCTGGTGACAATAGCAAAAGTGATGAAGCACTTGTACATTTTGCTGAAAACATAGATTTTGATATATTGGTATTTATTCAACCAACATCTCCATTGTTGAAATCGTCTGATATAAACAAAGGATTAAAAAAGATGAAAAACTACGACTCTGTGTTTAGTGTAACGAAAGAGCATTGGATTCCAAGATGGAGTGAAACTGGTGAACCTATTGATTGGGAAATCAACGATAGACCCATGAGACAGGATGTAAAAGAAACTTTCATTGAAAATGGTGCGTTTTACATTACAACAAAAAAGCAATTAATGAATTCAAAATTAAGATACGGTGGAAACATTGGAATGATAGAAATGCCACTACACAGAAGTTTTCAGATAGATACTCATGATGATTTATTGCTTATGAAAAAAATTTTAAAAAAATGAGATTACCACACACACAACTTAAAAATAAACACAAAGGAGAAGACGCATATATAATTTGTTCAGGTGCAAGTTTAGATTTTTATGATAAAAGTTTTTTTGATGACAAATTGACAATCGGTGTAAACAGAGTCTGTAAATTTTTAAAGTGTCAATACAATGTACATAAGGACGAACGAGGATTTGTTGAAGCAGTTAAATATTTAGACGAATCACCAACACTTATAATTTCAAAGCATCAGTTTGGAAGTTTACCATTACCAGAAAATAAATTAAACATTGATCAGGATTACTATTATTTTACACATGGTAATAATCCAAATTTGCGTGGAATTAAAATCAACCCTAGAACAGTTGGAAATGATAAAATAATTGTAAGTAGATCAACTATTACGAGTACTATTCATATTGGGGCATATATGGGTGCAAAAAATATAATTTTAGTAGCACATGATTGTGGTACGATAAATGGAAAAATAAATGCAGATGGTTATAGTGAAATCATCAAACCATTGGATGGTGATGACAAATACGAAACATTCGTAAAAAGTGAAATAGAAAATGATACTATTGTGCTTCGTGAATGGGTAAAAGCACATTACGGTTGTAATGTTATCTCATTGAATCCTTTCATAAATTTTGGACTAGAGGGAAACAAATACGAACGATAATTGTGGAAAAATGCAATTAGGCAATGAGTAATATTAAAGTAATGAGTTACAATAAAATAATCTATGTTGACATTGACGAAACAATTTGTACGAAGTCTCCTGATGGAAATTACGCAAATGCATCACCGATTACAGCAAGAATTCTGAAAATTAATAAATTATACGAGGAAAATAACAAAATAGTGTATTGGACCGCAAGAGGGACGGGAACAGGAATAAATTGGGAGGATATTACAAAAAAACAATTTGAGGAGTGGAATGTTAAGTATCATGAGTTAAAATTTGGAAAACCAATTTATGATTTGTTTATAGACGATAAAAATTTGAATAGTGATAACTTTTTTAATTCCAACAAATAAACAAATGTAAAATGATTGCAATAGTTTTACACTTATACTATATAGAAATGTGGGATTCGTATTTCAAACCAAAATTAGAAAAATTAAAAACTGAATTTGATCTGTATGTTACAATTTCTGAGGAAACCCAATATATTTCAGAAAAAATATTAGTGTCATTTCCATCTGCTAAAATAAAAAAATTTCCAAATAAAGGTCAAGATATAGGACCATTTCTTAAAATACTTGATGAAATAAGAGATTGTGACTATGATTTTCTTATAAAATTACACACAAAGTCAGGTCACCATCGACCGAATTTACATTCTAGAAAAAAAATGAGAATGGTGAGGTGGAGGGATCAGTTGGTAAATTCATTAATTGGTTCAGATAAAATTATTAAAAAAAATATCGGTTTACTTTTACAAGGAAACTTTAAAATGTGTGGATCGATAAAATGGTTAATTACTCAAAATTGGAAAATAGACGGTAAATATAAAAGAGTAAAATTTATTGCAGGTACAATGTTCATGGTAGATTTCAAATTTATATCAAAAATTTTAAAATCTGATTTAATTGATGAGTGGTATTCAAAATTACATACTGAATATGAATTAGATAATACCTTTACACACTCAGTTGAGAGATTGTTAGGTCAGATAATCATAGATTCTGGTAGTAATATAAAAGGTGTATGAGTTTTACTTAAATAAATGATAGTATCAAAATTTTTTATAGAATTTTATACTTATAATATATGGTGATACGTGATTTAAAATGAATAACAAGTGGTTTTCAGATATAATATTTTATAGCCCACAGGACCAAGTTAGTTTTCCAACTGCGTGTGAATATGCAAATGTAAATGTAAAATTATACAAATTTTCAAAACCATACCACCGAGGTCGTGTCCGACTTAGAGATTGGAGACGAACTGCATGGAAATCACATACGGAAACGGATCATTATATAAAACACAATCACCTCATTAGTTATATTGAAGGAGAGAATACGGATGGACTGTAAAATTCAATATTACGACGTATTCCAAAATCTTCATATAAAGATGCTTTACGAGTAAAGTTTTTATGAATAAAAAAACATTAATAACATTTGTTCACTATGATCGTGGTGATAAAAAAATACTTTATAGAGAAAACTTAAATTTTTTTCAAAAAAATGCTGTAATTGAAAACGAAAATTATCATTATAATTTTGTGATAAATAGTGAAACTGGAATAGAAAATATCATTCCAAGAAAAAATGTTTCTGCAATTCAAGGACATAACACAGGATATGACTTTGGTGCATATAAACAATCACTTGATTCTGTAAATATAAATGATTTTAATTATTTTATTTTTATAAATGATACTTGTCGTGGTCCTTTTATTCCTGATTATGTTCCTTCAAGTTTAACATGGGTTGATGTGTTTTTGGATAAAATAGATGATAAAGTAAAAATGGTAGGACCTACTTGGTTTACTGCGAGACGACATAAATTTCTACAACGGACGTTAAGAATTCCAAGAGGGCAGAATAAACATATTCAAAGTTATTGTTTCGGTGTAGATAAAGTGGCATTAAATCTATTGCTAAAAAATAATAAATTTCATACGGAAAATAAGAAAAAAAACCAAGTCATAAGTGAACACGAAGTTGGATGTAGTAGGTTGTTAATAGAAAATGGATACGAAATCAAACCATTTCAAATGTCTAAATATGATATTGCTAAACACGGGGATATTAGCAAACCAGGAAAATATTTTGGTACAACAATAAATCCATTTGAAATTATGTTTATTAAAACAAATAGAATTTACGATCAAATCGTTAAAAACTATACAAATTGGTTTATGTAAAAATAAAAAAACTTCGTATAAGAATGCTTTACACGGAAAGTTTTATATTAACTTATATTTATTATTATGATATTATTAGTAGGTGGTACAGGATATGTCGGACTTAAATTTCAGGAGATTTTGTCTTTACGAAATATTGAGTTTAAGAATCTTTCTCGCAGTGAAATTGATTATTATGATTTCAAAACATTGAACGATGTAATTGCTAATGCAAAACCAGAGTTTGTGCTAAACGCAGGAGGTTTCACAGGAAAACCAAACGTTGACCAATGTGAAATCAATAAAAGTGGAACAATCATCGGAAACGTGCTTCTTCCTCAGATTCTTGGTCAAGTATGTGAACTTAACGATGTTCCATTGGTTCATGTGAGCAGTGGTTGCATTTATGCAGGTGACAAAGGAGAAGATGCTAACGGAAACAAAATTGGATTCACAGAAGATGATGTCCCAAACTTTTCATACGATCAACCTCCTTGTAGTTTTTATAGTGGAAGTAAAGCACTTGGTGAAGAAATTTTAAGTAAGTTTGAAAAAGTGTATACTTGCAGACTTAGAATTCCATTTGATGAGTTTGATTCAAATCGTAATTACTTATCTAAGATTCAAAGATACGACAAGGTATACAATGCGGTAAACTCAATTTCACATCGAGAAGAATTTGTAAATGCTTGTCTTGATTTACCCTTGAATAAATGCGACTATGGAATTTACAATGTAACCAACGGAGGATATGTTACAACAAAGCAAGTCGTTGAGTGCATGAAAAAGAAATTTAAGTTGGAGAAAGAATTTGAATATTGGGCAGACGATTCTGAGTTTTATAGCAAAGGTGCAACGGCTGCACGATCAAATTGTGTAATGGATAATAGCAAATTATTAAAAACAGGAATCAAAATGCGTTATTGTATGGATGCAGTTGAGGATTCGTTTGATAAATGGATAAAAGAGTGAAACTATAATTTTGAATAATGATAAGTCATAAACATAAATTTATTTTTGTTCACATCCCTAAAAATGCAGGGGAATCAATGGAAATATGCTTAGGTGGATATGAAGATAAAAAAAAATTATGGGGTGAAGAGAATGGTGTTGTATTGCAACATTTAAAAGCTTGTGAATTGCAAGAAAAACTAGGCGATCAAGTTTTTAATGATTATTTTAAATTTTCATTTGTACGAAATCCTTTTTCAAAATGTCTCTCTGAATATTTTTGGGAAAAAACATATTTGAATGAATCTTTAAATTTCAACGACTGGGTAAAGCTTAAATTAGGTGATTTTATTAATCATTCAGAAAATAACACTAAAATTATGAGGCAAAAACATAATTTAGAACAATATAAATTCATATATGACGCATTGGATAATTGCTTGGTTGATTTTGTTGGTCGTTTTGAAAACCTCCAACAAGACTTAAATACCATCTGCGACAAAATAGGAATTCCGAAACAACAACTTCCACATAAAAACAAAAGCAAACACAAACACTATACCGAATATTACGATTATGAAACTCGTCAAATTGTTGCGGAAAAATACGCAAAAGACATTGAGTATTTTAATTATGAATTTGGAGAGTAAACAAAGAAAATGAAACCTAAAAACATATTAATAACAGGAGGTTGCGGGTTTATTGGTTCAAACCTTGTTCTGCATCTTGCGAGAAAGTATCCTAATTACAAACTCATCAACTTGGATTTAATGACTTATGCTTCTGATGAAAGTTATCTTGAGTCGTTAAAAGACAATCCAAATTACGTATTTGTAAAAGGAGATATTCGTGATGAAAAGTTAGTCAATAAATTGTTTGATGAACACAAAATTGATTCAGTAATTCATCTTGCAGCCGAATCACACGTAGACAATAGTATCGAAAGACCATTAGACTTCGTTACAACGAATGTAGTAGGCACTTGTGTGCTTCTTGAAGCATTTCGTAACAAAGGCAACGGAAGATTTCATTATGTGTCCACAGACGAAATTTACGGAACATTAGGAGCAACTGGAAAATTTTCGGAAAATACTCCGTTTGATCCTAATAGTCCTTATAGTGCAAGTAAAGCAAGTGGTAACTTCTTTGTAAATGCTTATTCTGAAACATACAAACTAAATGTTATTACAACAAGTTGTTCAAACAATTATGGTCCCCATCAGCATCGTGAGAAATTAATTCCAACGATTGTTCGTACTGCACTTGCTAATAAGAATATTCCGATATACGGAAAAGGAGATAATGTTCGTGATTGGTTGTTCGTTGAAGATCATTGTGTTGCAATTGATGAAGTATTTCACAACGGAAAAACTGGTGAAATTTATAATGTAGGTGGGAACAAAGAACTTAACAATCTTGAACTTGCAAATAAAATCTGCGATATTCTTGATGAATTAGAACCTAAAGAAACAAAATACTCAGAACAACTTACTTTTGTTGAAGATCGTAAAGGACACGATTTTCGTTATGCAGTTGATTTCAGCAAAATTCACAATGAATTAAATTGGAATCCAACAAAGGATTTTGAGGGAAAACTTCGTGAAACAATAAAGTGGTGCATTGGGTGACATTTTTTATTTAGTTATTATATTTATATTCATGGATGTTGATGCTATTAATAATCTAACAGAGTATTTAAGTAAAAATGAGGAAGTGCATTTTTTTAATTTTTACGATGAGATAATAGAAACAAAAAAAAAGATATCCGAACTTCAAAAAAAAAGAATTAGTCTTGTGAAAAAATCAGTTAGTATATTAGGAGAACTTGAATATTACCGAAAAAAATTAAGATCACTTAATAAATTGATGAATCGTGTTAATACGCACATCAACTATGTAAATCCAATAAAATTTAATTCGCAAACCGTAACTAATAGATATACTAAAATAAATTTAATTTCACAATATTATCTTGAGAGTAATTTAAATAGAAGAAATGAAATTTTAGAATCAATCCATGCGAATTTAAGAAACCCATTCGTTGATAAATTAACATTATTTATAGAAAGTAATACTACAAATATTTGTACAGAACTTATTTTACACATTGATCGTAAATTTGCCCATAAATGTGAGTTTATACAAACTAGACATCGTCTTACATATAAAACTGCGTTAGATTATGCAAGAGATTCTGCCGATGAATCATGTGTGTTTATTTTACATAATAATGATTGCCATTTTGATGAGTCTGTACAACTTGTTAAAAAAGTTAATTTTGACATAGATAATAAAATTTTATGTTTTACAAGATATGATAAACTTCCTAATGGAACAATAGAACGAGGTAAAAGTCCACCTGTGTATTCTGAGGAGTATAAATGGGACGAAGAATTTGAGTTGGATAGAGATAACTGGCCAAAACTTGACTATAATTGCTCAGATGCTTGGGCATTTACAACAAATGTTCCAAGATTTAATGACAATTATGAAATTGGTACATTTAATTGCGAGTATTACTTTGCAGACTCTGCTTATAAAACCGGAATAACACTCAGAAATCCGTCCGAGTACATAAAATGTGTTCACATTCATAATACCAATCTAAGACGTAAATATGCCCTTGATAACAATATTACATCTAGTAATATTAATATGCTATATCCATGTGAACAAAATCCAAGAACAAGTGCAAATAGAATAGTTGGTTCATGGAGACTCCGTGGTAAATATAATTACATTGATAAAGATCAGGAATACCATGAATATACAAACTATGTTGTAGAAGATTTTAATGATATTTGCAAATGAGAATATCGCATAAATTTAAGTACATTTTTGTATCAATTCCAAAGACTGCGAGTACGGCAATAAGAGAATCTTTGAATGACTATTGTGATGTATCTAGTGATTCTTATCCAACTCATTACGGTGCAGTAAATGCCAAGTACAATAAAAACTTTGACAAAGATTTTTTACCACATTTAAAACTTTTTGAAATTCAAGAAAAATTTGAAGAACGGAACTGGAATTACAAGGATTATACAAAATTTACTGTTATTAGAAATCCGTGGGATCGTGAGGTATCACACTATACATACAAGAAAAGAATTGTAGAAAAGTTTAACAAATATAAAAGTGGTGCTTGGAAACCTAAACATAAGTTTAATGTGGATTATGCAAAAGATTGTGAACGCATAGTTGAGTTGTACCCCAATTTTAATGATTTTATAAAAAGTGAAAAGTGGCAAACTATGTCACCTTGCTATGCGTGGATGAAAAATAAATCAAATGCATACGATATAGATCACGCACTGAGGAAAGAAAACTTACAGGATGATTTTAATTTATTTTGCAGTCAAGTAAACTTACCTAATATAGAACTAAAACATCGTGGGTTCAGTGCAAGAATCAAGACATTAGAAGACCCAACAGAAAAAAAATTCAAGCATTATTCTGAGTATTACGATCAAGAGAGTATTGATATAATTAATTTTAGATACAAACTTGATATTGAAAAATTTAATTATACATTTGATACGAAATAAAACAAAATAAGAAAGTTAAAATCGGATGATTGGAATAGAGTATAAAGGAAGACTTGGTAACAATATGTTTCAATATGCTCTTGCACAATTAATAAAAAAGAAACGTAATTTTAATTTTCAAATTACAAGTTACAAACCACACAGAAGAATAATAAAACAATGGTTTAATTTATCAAAGGGTGATTTATTTGAACAAGATTTTGAATATTCTAAACTATTAAAGGAAGATAGATATGGACCATTAAATTCATCAGTTGATGATTTTTTTAGTAAAATACAGGATGACACTTTGATAAAAGGATATTGGCAAAGTGAAAAGTTTTTCGATAATAATGAAGATTTTGTAAAAAATTTATTTGCAAAAAAGAGTGAACAATATAATTGGTATAATCGCAAATCGAATGTGGGTGAAAATGAGTGCATTGTACACATTAGAGGTGGTGATTATTTCGAGTGGGGTCATCATCTTGAAATTAGATGGTACAGAGATGCGATGGAGGAGATGAAAAAGATAAATCCATCAATAAAATTTTCGATTGTTACGGATGACAACCAGTTTGTTGAAGAGAACTTTTCTGATATATTGAATAAAAGTGATAGACCTCAGTGTGATTTTCATAAAATTATGATCTCAAAATACAAAATTATATCAAATTCTACATTTTCTTGGTGGGCATCCTGGTTGGGGGCATCTGATTCAACTGTAATTGCTCCTGAGAATTGGTTAAATAATAATGGCAGATATAATGAGTTTTTAAGTAAATATAAGTTTTCTGAAAACTTTTTAGGAAGTAGAACTTGTATTCCATTTAATATTAAATCAAGTAGATTTATGTATTTATAGATATGATTTCATTCATACTCTGCGTCAAACATTTTAAAAATTGTTATTCATATAATGATACTTGGAAGTTATTAGAAAATACTTTACTTTCTGTATCAAACCAAACTGCTAATAATTTCGAGATAATAGTAGTAGCAAATAAAATTTTAGATAAATTTAAAGAACACAAGAATATTAAAAATCTCAAATTTGTGGAGGTAGACTGGAATTCTCCCACATTGCAAAACAAGTGGCAAATAGGAAATGGTGTATCACGTGAAACGGGTCAGTTGAATGCACAATATGATAAAGGAACTAAGTACATAAAAGGACTACAACATATTAGTGAAACCACAGATGAACGACATTATATAATGCCAATGGATGCAGACGACTTTATACATAAAAATTTGTTGGAATACGTTAACAACAATCAAGATGTTGATGTCTTTACGGTTGAACGTGGATTTATATTAGATCATAATTATAACTTTGGATATATTCACAGTAAATTTAATCAGAAATGTGGAACTTGCAATATTGTATCTTTAGAACTTCTAAAAACTATAATTGATTTCAAATCTTTACAAACTGTAAATGAACAACATGAAATTGTAAATTTAGTTGGAGAATTTATTGTAAAAAAAATATTTGGAGCACACATAGCAATGTATGATTATTTTAAATCAAGACAAAATGTAGTATCAAAGAAAATAAATTTTTCTTCAGTGGTGTATAATTGCTCACATGAAGAGCAACATTCTAATCGTCAATTTAAATGTGACTTGGTGTTTAGTAACGATTTTGTAGCAAACTATATTTTTCCAAATACCGATATTTATAATAATGTAGCAAATGCAAATGAACATGAATTTGATTAATGTACAAGACTGCGTATCACGTGACGATACTTTTAATATACTAAACGAACGACAAATGTATGGTGTGAATTTGCAATATGTGTGTGATTCAAAGATAAACTTCTGTTTTTCTAATATAAATGAACGTGAAATTACAAATCATAAAAACAGAATTAAAAAAGCAATATTAATGATAGGTTCTTGTGCAGATGCTTATTATCATTTTCCTGTCGAGTATGTGTCTCATTTATATGATTTACGGGATTGTAATTTAGCAGAATATAAGATTGTGTTGTTAAAAAGTAAACGCAATGATTGGCAACGAATGTGGATAGAAATGTTTCTTCCTGAGTGCATTGATAATATTGTAATATTAAATAAAGAAGATTCAGTATACTTTGACTACTGCATTTCACTTGGTCGTTTTTACTCAAAACCAAGAGATGTCCCAAAAAATGTTGCATTAAACAAGGAGTTGAACTGGATGGCATCAATAATTCGTAAAAAATTTAATTCAAATAGATGCACTTATTCAAAATTACTGCTTATAAAACGAAATAATAAAAGATGTCTTTCAAACTGGGATGAAGTATTTTTAATTTGCAAAAAATATTGCACTGAAGTTGGTTTAGAATTGGATATATTTGATGATTCCAAGGATTTGGGAAGTGTTAAAGAACAATTAAAAAGATTTTATACTGCAAATATAGTAATTGGAAGTCATGGTGCGGGATTTGCAAATATAATTGGGTGTCGTGAAAAAACTTATTTTTGTGAATTCGTGGGTTCTGGTGATTTAAAGTGTTATCGTTATATTGCAAAAAAATTAGACTTAAATTATACGTTTATGTCTGTAAATGAATCAGGATATGTTGATGTAAAATCTATTAAAAAATATTTGGAAAGTATAAATGGATAATAATATCTGTAATAAAAATAAATTCTTATTTATTCATATACCAAAGACGGGTGGTACAAGCATTGCGAATGCTGTGGGTATAAATGGTGTAACACGACATTTAACACACCGAGAACTTTTAAATAGATGTTCATCGCAAAGTGAAATAAAAAATTATCTAAGTTTTGCATTTGTTCGTAATCCGTGGGATAGATTTCTATCATTATATTTTTATCTTAAAAAAGCAGATAATAAATCAGAATTAATTGATTTCAAGTATTTTTGCAAATTATTTGCTAATGATTTTTATATAAGCAATAGACAGGTTTGGTCACGACATTATATGCCACAATCTGATTATATAGAAACAACTGATATTAAATTTATAGGTAGATATGAAAATTTTCAAGATGACTTTAATGATGTATGTGACAAGATAGGAATTCCGCAACAAAAACTTCCACATAGAAAAAAATCAAAACATAAACACTACACCGAATATTACGATGAAGAGACAAAACAAATTGTTGCAGAAAAATATGAAAAAGACATTGGATATTTTGGGTATAAGTTTGGGGAATAATCGGTGAATATACAAAATAAAATAAAAAAAGGAGTTATACATATAGGAGCCCACACGGGTCAGGAACGAGAATATTATAAGGACTTTAATGTATTGTGGATTGAACCAATACCTGATGTATTTGATTCATTAGTAAGCAACATAAAGTCATATCCAAACCAGAGTGCTTTTAATTATTTAATATCAGATGTAGATAATAAGCAATTTAGTTTTAATGTAAGTAATCAATCAGATAGATCGTCCTTTTTACAATTCACTGATTTTCATTTTAAGAACTTAAACTTTCGTCAAACAGAGACATTAACTTTAAGTTCTATAAGAATGGACACTTTGATTGAACTCCACGATGTAAATTTAAACGATTACGATGTGGTAGTTACGGACTGCCAAGGTGCGGATTATTTCGTGTTAAAAAGCTTTGGTAAATCAATAAACCACTTTTCTTACATAAAATCTGAAGTAATGATTTCTGAGATATACAAAGGACTTGTAAAAGAGAAAGAGATTAATAATTTTCTAGCATCGTGTGGATTTGAATTAGTCTCTGATTTTCCATACAAAATTAACAATACGCAACGGGATAATATTTATAAGAATAAATTATGAAAGGTCAATCACTACAAATAATACCATAAAAATGATTAGTCACAAACATAAATTTATATTCGTCCATATACCAAAATGTGCAGGTACGAGCATCGAGTATGCTTTATTCAGATATGCTTCCGATGTGGTAGGTACAACTTGGCCAAGTGAACATAAAGTATTAAGAAACAAAGAATTGTTTAAGTGTTTAAGGAAATATAATGATTATTTTGCATTTACATTTATACGAAATCCGTTTGAAAGATTGCTTTCAACATACACAAATTTTAATTTACAAAAGCAAATGGATTTTAAGAATTTTGTATTAAATGTAAAAAAATTTTTAAACAAAGATGTAGAAGAACTTTATGCAAATATTCCATTCAATGATACACGACTGAAATTTACTGATATAAAAATGGGTGATGTAGATATGATTGGAAATAAAAATTATAATCCCTTTGGTGACAATGGAAATATAGGATACCATTGTTTACCTCAAATGTATTTTATGAGTGAGTGTATAAATTTCATTGGAAAGCAAGAAAACTTACAAAGTGACTTTGACGAAGTGTGTAAAAAAATAGGAATACCAATGATTCAACTGAATAACCATCGTAAATCAAAACACAAACATTACACCGAATACTACGATGAAGAAACAAAATCCATTGTTGCAGAACTATATGCAAAAGACATTGAGTATTTCGGATACAAATTTGGAGAATGAAAAAATGCATAAGTTAAGGCAATCAGGAGTTTACAAATACGGTTCCAAGACGTGTCGATTTGTTTGGTATGAAGTACCAAAAGTTGCATCTACAACAATTCGCAAGACATTATATAACCAGATAGATGACTTCAGAACTGTTGAGTCTGTTCATTGTGGAAATCTAAAACTGAGTATAAATGAGTTTGAGGAAATAAAGCAAAGTGGTTTTAGTTTTGCATTTGTAAGAAATCCTTGGGATAGAATGCTTTCTAATTATTTTATGTTTACTAAAACTGATAAAAAAATTGCACACGATATGTGGAAAAAATATAAAGAATACTATCAGATTGAATTCCACGATGAGATAAACTCATTAAATTCTTTTTGTTTAAATTACGATAATTTTTTTGAGTGCAGTCAAATACCAGTCGTAGTAAACCATTTATTACCTCAAACTGAATTTGTTCCAGATAGTGTCAATTTTATTGGTAAATTTGAGAATCTTCAAAATGATTTTGACATCATTTGCGACAAAATTGGAATTCCACATCAAAAACTTCCACAACAAAACAAAACAAACCATAAACACTACACCGAATATTACGATGACGAAACACGGAAAATCGTTGCAAAAAAATATGCAAAAGACATTGAGTATTTCGGGTACAAGTTTGGAGAGTAACATTATGCACAAAAAAAGAAAGTTTAGTGATAAAGATATAATTTGCGAAGATTGGATTCGTGTGGAGGTGAAATAAAATGATAAGTCATAAATATAAATTTATTTTTATACACATCCGAAAAACGGGTGGTACAAGTATTGAGTGTATTTTTAAGAAAAATGTTGGAGGGGCATTCGAAAATGGCCGGTCGGTTCAATATAAACACGAAAATGCAGAAAGAATGAAAAAACTATTTCCAGAAGAATGGGATAAATATTTTAAGTTCACGATAGTCAGAAATCCCTTTGATTTACTTGTGTCAAGATATTTTTGGAGTAGAGATGAACAACACTTAAAGTCTTTCAAAGAAAGATCATTTTCCCAATTCTTACTTGACGTAAATAAAAATAATTTACCGATAAAGTGGACTATACCAACTTGCCAATACGATCAAATAACCATTGGTGGAAAATCTGGTATGGAATATATCGGAAAATTTGAAAACCTCCAAGAAGACTTTAACATCATTTGTGACAAAATCGGAATTCCGAAACAACAAATTCCACACAAAAATAAATCAAAACATAAACATTATACTGAATACTACGATGATGAAACTCGTCAAATTGTTGCGGAATTGTACGCAAAGGACATTGAGTATTTCGGTTATGAATTTGGAGAATGAAAATTGAAAGAAAAAACTTTTAGAATAATTTGCTTATGCACACCGGATTTTACATACAAGGGATTTTACGGAGTAAATTCATTATATCACTATGCAAAATTAAACGGATACAAATTTACTGTATATAAAGAGAGAATGGAAAAAAAACTTCATATAAATTTTACAAAAAACTCAATATTAATTGATGCTTTAAAAAAGTATAAAGAAGACTATATAGTTCTCGTTGATGTTGACATTGTAATTAAAAATCTAAGTATAAAAATATTAGAATTATTTGAACATCTTGAACAATCTACATTTTATGCACCGAAAGATTTTTGGGCAACACCCAAACGGTCAAATGGATTTGTAATAAATATGGGTTTTTCAATTTGGAAAAATTGTGAGAGGTCAATTCAGATAAATGAAAAGTGGTTGCACTCGGCTAAAAATGAATGTGCAGAAATGGCAGTTAGAAAACCGGTCCAGCAAAGAGTTTTTCATAATTGCATTTATCCTTTTTTAAATAAAGATGATTTGCAATTTTTAGATCATCATAAAGTAGGAATGAGATATAGTTCTTTTATATTACAAGAACGAAATCCAAGAAAACTTAAAATCGGATGGGAAAATTGTGGGAGTCCTGATTATAGTATTATATAGTTGATATGGAAAATAAAAATGGTTTGTATATACGTCTTACGAAGGTGGGAAGTACTTCTCTGGTTGTAAAACACGAAATAAATAAAAATTTTCATGAGAGAGTTTGGATTTGTAGGCATGATAGTGATTTAAGGGATTCGGATGTTAGAATGTCACAAAGAACAAAATACGAGATTGGGGAGAAAACTTGGCATAAATTATTTAAGTTCGCAACGGTCAGAAATCCTTATGAAAGAATAGTTTCATCTTGGA
>Ga0129342_1000207_pt1 | contig 23327 bp, 38 predicted proteins | sample CPBDNA_5_FD_94426 | JGI IMG/M metagenome (GOLD analysis project Ga0129342, IMG submission 94426) | Freshwater to marine salinity gradient microbial communities from Chesapeake Bay, USA - CPBay_Sum_15_0.2_DNA | ecosystem: Environmental > Aquatic > Marine > Coastal | place: USA: Chesapeake Bay...
CCTTGTGCTGTTATTTGGTCGTTCTGTGTTTTCACGAATGATTTTGCGAGCATGCTCGCCTTCTCCATCACTCTCTTTGATATTTTTTTTATGTGTTTCAGTAATCAAGATTTCGTCCATAAACTTGTCAAAATCAAGTTCTTTTTGGAAATCTTCTGGACCTTCTATTAAAAATTCGCCTCTCATTGTGCCTCCGGTATAAATATAACTATCTGTAAACAACAGTTATTACACATCCAGCATTGTCAAGAGATTGCTGAATTCTAACGCTATCTACATCCATTTCTGCAAGTCGATGACTTGCAACATTTTCTCCATTAATTGTCAATGTAACAGTTTCAATATTGTTAAGTTTTTTATGAATATCAATAACATTAGATGGCGCAGTCAAAAATTGCAACATAATTTTATATCGCATACTTTCAAGATTTGCTTTGTAATCTTGCAATAATCCAGGAATAATGGTATCGCCAGATTCTAGCTGAATCACAACAACACCAGAAATATCAGAATCTTTTTCTTCAGTAACTGATTTAAATTGCTTTTCATCAACCTGATCTGCAATTTCTTCAGACACCATGAAATTTGTATTTTCCATGAAGTTATTCTACATCATTTCCCAGACGAGGCTTCATTCTTCCTTCGTCTTCGTTATCAATAGAACTATCTATCAATCGACGAAGTTTTACATAAAACCATTCAATTTGAGTTTCTGGTACCATGTCAGACATTTGTTTCATAGCTCTTCCAAGTTCTGTATTGTTACCAGGAATCCAACTATCATCATCAATTGGCATGTTTTCATCAGAAACTTGAATATGGGACTTTGGATCTATTACTGAAGGCTCTTTTTCAATTGGTGGTTCATTGACAATTGCTGGTCGGCTATCCATTGACTTCCATTCTCCAATTTGGTGAATAAGGTCAAGTTTATGCTCTTCAAATAAATGATCAGCTATACTTTCGATAACTTTATCGAAATCTTTTTTCTTCATTTTAATCATTCTGGTTGCTCCGGAAGTTCGCTTGATACTTTTTGATAAGAACTTTTTGCCCACAAAGCTTGCTGGTCATATAATCCACGCTGAGTGTCTGTCCAACGACGTCCAAAATACAATCCAATCAATGGAACAAGAACTGTTGTTGCAAATCCCATATCAAATGCACGAAATGCAATTGTTTGACCAAGGATTGCTGCTGTTTCAATTGCACCCATCCCAGCCAACAAAAGTGCAAAAAAGAATGCAATAAGCATCAGTGTCATGGCAACATCTTTTTTGCCTGCACTGTTTTTCAAGGCCCACCATGGACCTTCTTTAGAAGGACTTGCTGCCTTCGTAAGTGGTGCTAATCTTGGGTCTTTTGCTACAATATCTAAAGCTTGATCATCTACTTGGCTCATATGGTTAAATATGAGCCAAAAAGATTTCTATGCCATGCTAGACAATAGTTTTATTTTACTGTTTTTTCTAATTGAATTTCCAATGGAATAATGATAAGAAATTGAATTATTCAAAGAAATTTCTCCACATGGATTTGAATTGCCATGCCATTTTGGCCAATGCCAATCTATTTTATTTCTTAGAGAATCTCCATAATTCCTGTGATTCACAATATTGACTTTTGGCTCCATTTTTTCAACAAGCTCTTTTAGCTTGTTTATTGTTTCTCTAAAAGCAATGTTATTACAAATATCTTGAAATTTCATGAATGAATAACCCAAGTTGTTTCGTCGTTCTTTTCCCAATAAACATTTAATTCAACATATTTCTTTAATTCATTGGAATATATGTTCCAATTACAAAAATTTGAATTATCTAATGCAGAATTAATAAGTGGGAGCATTTCTTCAAACATCAATGCTCTGATGAATGATTTTTTTTCAGCAATTTCTGTCAATTTTGGAAGAAGATGATCAATTTTAATATTTGCTACATGATTCCTGAGTTGCATCGTTCTTCTTCTACTCCTGCTTCATATCCATCTGCAAAAACTTCATTGATCAAATTTTTGATCTGATCAGCTGTTATGAGAATTTCCATACCACTTGACATAGTCTCAATATCATTCTCTTCGAAATCATACATCCATCTCCATGGACAAGAATCTAATCCATCTCCACCAATTTTTATAATAACAGGATTATCAAATTGTATTTTTGAAAATGCCTTTTTCATCAAATCATCAACTTTAATAGAATTATTTATGTCTTCAATAATTTTTTGTAACTTCATTATTATTATCCGTGAATTGTAATTGGTGTTTTTCCTTCTACAGAAATTGTCCATGGATGAGTCCCAGAAACCACCATAGAAAAGAATCCTTCTGGGTTTCTCTTCAAACTAACTTCGTCTAACAATCTTTGAACAAGTTTTCTAGCACCGTCAGTTGGAGGATCGAATCCCTCTATTTTTCCATTTATCCAATCTTTGTACCATTCAATAGCTTGATTAATATCTTCAAGAGCTACATTATCATATGTGCTTGAAAGCAGAATCTTTCTATTAGAAAAGTTAAATCCTACTTTTTGATTGGCATGTTGTTTTATTACGTTTATAACTGTTTCTTTTAATTTCATTGAGTCCCCGTCGTGTTGACAATAATGGGTTGATTAGTTCTAATCTCACGTATAAGAAAGGCTCCGCCAACGGTTAAAGCGATTCCTACCGCAATACCACCAACAAGCCACCACTTTCCATTATTTACTTTTTTAGCATTTTTTATTGACTGTTTTTCTAAAAACTCGATGTGCTCATTTTTAAGATCTACTCGAACTTCTAGTTCTTTTTTCAATGCATCGCGTGATGCGCGCATATTAGCCAAATCAAGCTCCAGTTTTGCCTTTGCCGTTTCAACTTGTTTGTCTGTTTCAATTTTACACTTATTTTCAGCTTCTTTTTGGTCTACCATCAACCTTGCAACAGCTTCAGCATCAAGCAAAACACCATTGAAAGGAGCTTTTTGTCCTTTTTTCATTGGACTTATCTGTCCAAGAGTTGCCCCAGCCACACCAAGAGAAACACTCTCGGAAGCTGGAGCGGCATAAGTTTCAAAAGAAAAGAAAAATACAGCAATAGCCAATATTGTGGCCAATATTTGTCTCATGTGAGCATCATAGCATATTCTAGTCAGACTTTGGAGACAAAATCATACTCATTCTTTTACCTTGCATTATAGGCTTTTTCAAAACAAGGCTAATGTCTTCTAGTTCTTTAATTGCTCGATCTAAAATAATTTTACCAGTATCTGGGTGTATGACTTCTCTTCCACGGAATTGAACAATTAAATGAACGATTGAACCTTTTTCTAAGAATTTTCTTGCATTCTTAATTTTTGTACACAAATCATGTTCTGCAATCTTTGGTCTAAATTGTACCTCGTGAGCTTTTTTGTCCTTCTTTTTTTCTTTTTTAGATTCCTGGTATTTCATTTTTCCATAATCTAAAATTTTACAAGTAGGAATATCTCCCTGGTTCATTTCAACCAAATCCAGGCTTGCAGCTTCAGCTTTTTCTAAAGCATCTTTTGTAAACATGACTCCTAGATTCTTTCCGTCCTGATCAATAACTCGAACTTTTTTTGCGCGAATTCTTCGTCCAACACGGTGTCCGTCATTTTTCTTGAATTTTTTCTTGCTTTTATTCATTTACTCCTGTGGATCCACAATTTCAAACCCCATTTGCTCAGCCAGTCTTTTAGCCAATTCTTCCGGATCGTCATGGGTTTCTTCGACAATCTTTTTTATTTGCTTCTTTTTTCGACTGGATAATTCTTTTGAATCTTCTTGGTATTTTTCTTCAATGGACTTAATGGTTTTGTGATAAGTTTCCAAGGCCTTCTCCCTGGATTCTATCTCTTCTTCATGCACTTTGTCAATCGCTTCAACTTCTTTTTTATGCATCTCGCGTCTCTTGGCGATAATTTGCATCAAAGAAATCGGGACTTTTCTCATGACAATCGTTGCTACCAATGCCACAACAAGAATTGCTGGCACATACCAATATGATTTTAAAAAGCTATATGTTTTACGCAGGAATAACAACACTTTTCCATGTCCTTCCTGATTTGATTCGGTATATAACGTCATATTTTACCCCATATAGTTTTGATATATTTGAAACTTTTTCACCAACACAAAGAAGTTTTTTAATTTCTATTACTTTTTTATCAAGATCAACCTGATTTTCACAAAAGCACAAAGATTCAATAACAAAATTATCTTTACCATATTTTCTTATCGCATTAAGAACAGGCATATCTTTCCTATTTTTTGACTGATGAACATGTTCTGCAAAACGATTTTTGATAGTGCATGTCGTTTGTCCAACATATGTCTTATTATTTATAATGTTTGTAATCTTATAAATAATCACTTCTTTGCTTCCTCAAATGGATCTTGTTTTGCAATTGCCTCAAAGAGAGTCGAAGCATCCGTTTCACTCAAAAACTTCTCTGTTTCTCTCTTTTCTTTTTTTATTCTATATTCATTAAGCATCGTAATAATATATGGATCTTCATCAATGATTGCATTGGATAAACATTCAAATATTTCCTGCAATGGCAAATCAAGTCTTTTTTTCATTATGTCCAATTCATCTTTTGTTCTTTTTAAAAGACGCATATGCACGCATTTTCGAATATCGAAATCATATCGATGCGCTAAATCTGGATCTGATAAATACTTTCTTTTACCTTGGGGCATTATGCTCCGATTGGTCCTGCTGATCCACCTGCTGGTGCCATTGGAACTTCTTCTTCAGCATCGCCCTCCATTGTTATGCCAAATTCTCGCTCTAATGTTTCAAGAAATTCATCTACCAAATCTGCTGGGTATCCTCTTTCAAGCAAATGCATAGCTCGATGCACAATAACAGGCTTTACATTCAATAAACTATCATAATGCTCATAAAGATTTGCAACCTTTTGGGCAAAATCATCAATATTCAATTTCTGCTCTCTTGGATCGGCTGGTGTATTTGCTCTTGGTATTTCATCTCCAATGCTCATTACATCATTCGGGTCGTCTGGCATATCTCCTGGATCTTCTTCCTCATCAGCCTCAAGCAAAAGCTTCCAGTTGTCTGGCATACGATACCCTTCATGCATTTCTTCAGCAGCTGTTAACTCAGCATCTTCAACAGATGCTTCATCTTGATAACGCAACAAAACACTATCAATTTGAGAATCAACACTATCTTCAGACAATCTGATCGTATCTTCCTTGATAACCTCAAGGTTCTTTTTAAAAAGTTCCATTAAATCCATTTTTCTTTACCTCCCGAAACCAATGCTTGAGCGATATACTCACAACGCCTGAATCTTTCTTCAATGACGTTCCAATTAAGTTCTTTCATCATGGCTCGAATATAATCATTTTTGTTGTTCAAATAATCACGACGTGCATGTTCCCACATATCAAGAACAATTACAGGATATGTTCCAACAAGAGATTGTTGATTATGTCCATCGATAATCATATTGATATATCTCTTCAAGTATGTACTGTAAACACAAACAACCCAGCCATTTTGAGCAGACATTGCACAAGCTCTGAAATCCATTTGCCAATCATCAAATGTTCCAAAATCGCGATTTAATCTCATATGAGCAAGACTGTCAACATTGATTTCACTATAAGGATCACTAACATTTGCAAAATAAAGTTCATGTAAATAAACTGCATTTAGATTATATTGTTCATTGATTTTTGCAGAACGAAAATCTGACAGATTACTATCTGCTAATCTTCGATCTACAACATCAAGTTGAGCGCTGACACTATTCAATGAATCCACATATTTGCCATAAAGTTCTTTATGTGCATCTTTTGTTTTAGTAAGAATTAATTCTGTATTTAAATCATATGACTTTGGTTGGGCAACATATGCTTCTGACAGAATCTCTTCTTCATCAAGCTCTAAACTTTCTCTAATAATTTTTCTTACATCCGACTTTTTCATTACCCTAACTTATAATCCTTTTCAATTTCTTCAAAATCAACTTGAAATCTAGTACCTTCTGGTGATTCAAGATCTACCAATCTTTGACTTGGGTATATTTCTCGAACATAGTACTCTAATCCAGAGTCTTTGTGTGCAATTCTTAAACCAATTGAGTTCATAATTGCAGCTATACTTAGATTTTCTGGTTTTTTGCCTGTGGGAGGCTTGCGTGCGCCCATTTGATCATCTTCCGCGTCATCAGGACTGACAACAACGTCTTCTTCATCTTGATCCCCAGGACATTCTATGCCGTGCTTTTTACAATAATCTGCAATTTTTCTCTCGAACTCTTTACGAACGAGAGCAATTACATCTTGATCTGTCATTACCGGTTCAGACATATAAATCCTCTATAAGGATAACTATTTAACCGGCAACAATAAAAAAGGGCATCCTTTGATGCCCTTTTGGTCAAATTTAGATAAATCTAATCACCAATCAACTCTTCTAATTTTTTCCAAGATTCTTCAGCCATATCACCAGAATATGGAACAAATATATCTCTTATATCACCATTATAAGACAATCCACTTGCATTTTTATGACCGCCGCCTCCAAATTGTTCTGCAATTGCAGAAACATCTTTATCTCCAACAGATCTCAAAGAGCCAAAATAATGATTTTCATCATGAGAATATCCCCACATAAAACCAATAACATCATCATGAGCCAATGTGTGTCCAACATCAGAAACAATTCCCTTTGAAGGACAGTTCACAATAAAGCATTTATGTTTTTCACCATCTGGTGTCAACAAATAACCTCCAACTGCTGATTTTGCTGTTCTTTTTACTAAAGTATTGTGATATCTACAAATAGCACGACCTTGACTAATGAAATGAGAAATTTCTTCTGTTGTCATTTGACTAATTTTTTCATAAATCTCAAATTTTTGAGGATAACTGTCTAAACAAGCCAAAAATTCACGTGCATTAGGTAATTCCCACTTCCAAATATCACGATCTTCAATGTATTGAATAAGAAGAGGAGGAATGGATCCTGGGAAGAAATAATCCCAGGCCATTCTTGCGCCTGATCTATTCATATCGAAAATATGATCACAATCAATTTTCCCTTCAAGTTTATCGCGAGCTGACTTGTGATGATCAAGTAAAAGCATTTTGTTTGCTTTTTTATTTAGCTCATTCATTAAATCAATGTCTGGGTATGCAAAATCCACCATTAGAACATTTTTTCCTGTTACATCAGGAATATCATCAGGATTTATTTCTCCCTTGTATGAAGCATAGAAGTATTCTATATTGTTACCATGCATGGTCCAAGCTGACCACGCGGCCCCAAAGCCGTCAGGGCAATTTTTATGAGCGATTATAAGATTTACATCTTCTGGTCTTAACATATGGCGAATATACTACATCAGAGATACGTCTATGTCAAACATATTTAAACTTACTATGATCAAGATGCCTAAAGAGATGCTTAGAAACATCATTCGTGAAGAGATTATAAAATCTCTTCTTGAAAAAAAAGACGATCGTGTTGTAAGTAAAAAATACAAAGGAAAAACATACAAAGCACCTGCTTCTATGAAAGGAAAGTCCTGGGAAGAAAAAGTAAAAATGGCAAAATCATCTGGTGCAGACGATCCGGAAGCAATGGCAGCTGCCGCAACAATAGCAATAAAAGGAAAACCTGCTAATAAAGACTGATTTAGCTGGTATAAGGAATATTTATTTTTATGATTCGTACGTCCAAGAATAAATTAAGAACATTTGTTAGACAACAATATGTAGAAATGCTTGCTGAAAGCAATCAAATTAGCGAAGAAGAGTTAGACGAACTTGGTCGTTTGCCATATAAGCGTTCTGCTTCACTTCCTCCTCCACCTCCACATGCAGGGGGAGAAGCACCAGAAATGGAAAGCATGGGTCGTGAAGAAATGGAATTGGGCGACTTAGAAGACGAATTGGCTGGCGCTGAGTGGTCTGCCTCCAAGCCAAGAGGAGAGAGCAGATGGGACGAATTAGAAGATTTTGATCCAGATAGAACAAATCCAGGAGTCAAGCCACCACCATTGCCAGCTAGATTTAGAAAAGATGCTGGTGATACTCAAACACAAATGAGAACTCTTGATATTGTTCCTGGTGAACGCCGTCCACTTGCTAAGAAAATGGGGCTAGGAGAATCAAATCTCAGAACATTTATCGCATCAGTTTTAAAAGATATTAAATAATAGTTTTTGATAACCAATAGAAAACCGAGAATATTCTCGGTTTTTTAATTTAATCTTCTATGCTTCCTAATAAAATTCTTTGATTAATGTTGTCAATATGTGCTTCCATTATAACAAATTCATGCTCAATATCTGTATTAAGATATAATGTAAATTTTATGTTTCCATCATTGTCAACCGATGCAGATTCAATTCTATAGCATTCATTAATTCCATATTTGGAAACAAGATTTGGTGCAAATTTTTCATAACTGGATCTTAGAATCACCTCCAAATCTTCTATTATTTCTTCTTTTTTCCTATACAGAAATGCAGGAGACAATTCTTTAATTCGATATCTGATTTTTGTTACTACTTTTGAATTCAATAGTTCTTCTGTTTTTTTGTCTACATCAGAGTGAAATATTCGATATAAAAATCCTGGTTCTTTTTCAATGACTGTACAATATCCTGTTTTTTCAAGAATTTCTTGTAATGGTGTGATTTTCATGGTCTCAAGTTTTTCTTCGGCTTTAGCATAAAGACCAAGAGAAAAAAATTCTTGAGCTTGTGCAATAGAACGATTCAATCTTGTCATTTTTGTAATTTCACCATTCAAAATATTTGAATCTCTTGCAATTTGATCTGCCTTATCTTCAACTATTTGTTTTTGTTTTAGAAATAATGACTCTGCTTTATCAAGCTTCTTTTGTAGATCTTTTTCTTTTTCATCTCTTATTTTTCTTAATCTTTTAATCTCTTTTTTTAGGGCTTTTTCAGTGATTTCTTTAGCATCTTTTGGATTAAATTTTTCTGCTTTTTTCAATTCTTCCTTGAGAGGAATTGAAATTTCCATTCCTTTGATTTTTTCTATTGTATTCAGTAGCTTTGTTGATTTTTTTTCATCACTTTTTCCAATAAGCTCTTCTCTTGCCCATGATTCAGCCATGGCTTCTGTTGCTCCACTATTAAGAACTTCTTCTTCAATAGCTTCCTTGATTGATTCTATCAAATCTGTTTTCATTGGTTTTCCTTAGTGGATATCATCAGTCTCTTTACATTATCAGCACAGAAACCAAATTCTCCATCCCTTTTAATAAATTCATAAATCATGCCAGTCAATAGATGTGGTTCAGTAAAAACTTGAGTAAGACCTGGGCATGTCAGTGGCTTCGATGATGCAAATGATGCCCAATTGTTTTTTGTCCATTCTTCCATTGTTTTTTCAACATCTTTAACTTCATAGGCTAAATGGTGTATTCCACCAATTCCGTTTCTTGATGCTACCCATCGCCCAACAATACTATCATCACTTCCATCCGAAACAAAAATCTCAGGTGCTAAATGATATTCAATTTTAGGCATTTTATCTAAAAACCCATCATTTGTTGGCATTACTTCTTGTTTTGAATACAGATAACAAGGGTTACTGTATTCAAATTTTTTCATTTCATCAAGTTTTTCAGGTGGCTCTAATGCAATACACTTTGTTGTTGAATTGTCTTCAAATTCCAAATCAAATTCTGTTTGGATACGATACCCAAACGCATCAATAAGAAATTGTGCTGACTTCTTTCTGTCAGCAACCCTGTATGCAATGTGATCTAAGCGCATGATTCAACCTTTTTATTTTCTGAAATTGCCTTACATGCTTTAGTAAAATATTCTTCTGAATAATGTTGTTTCATTTTGTTTATATCCTTATGAACCCATTGCACATTGTCTAGTGTATAATGTTTGCTTGAGTCAATTCTATCAAGTGATGCAGTATTTTTACGCTTACTTTCACTAAAAAGTTCAATATCCCATCCGGTCAATTTGCATTTTTTACCTTGATCAACAAATAAATTCCAAGCATCTTCAATAAAAATTTCGAATCTTATATTTCTTCTATTTGCACCATTTTGTAATTTACACCAATAGTCCCAAGAAAGATCTTCATAACCTCTATAATGTGGATGGTTTTTTCCAATCCTTTCGTTTCTACATCCGCAGCTTTTTGTATTTCCTGATGTTAAACTTTGTGTAAAAGATTCATACTTTTTTCCGCACTTACATTCTAGTAACCAAACTCTATGACCATTTCCATCAGGGCCAATTAATTTTTTTACTATTCCATCACCAAATTTATTTCCCACTAAATCCTTTTCATTTATGCATTTACAATTTTTCCATCTACCATTTTTAAGATAAGATCCATTGACAACAGAAGTATTTCCACACTTGCATTTTACAAGCCAATATCTTCCACCTTGTTTTAAGTGAATTGGTTTTTCAACCTGTTTTATAACAACACCTTTACCAAATTTTTGTCCTGTCAAATCATGTGCCATACATATAAATATATGCAATATGATCTAATCTCATTTTATAACCTTATAACAAAAATGGCCAAGCCAAAAGAAAAAACAAAATTGAAGTTAAAAATACAATAATAAAAAATCTTGTTCTAAACATGTTCATGGAAACTGAATTCCTCCTATCGCTTGATCACCCCAGATATCCCATCCCTGATATGCTTCTCCTCTAGCAAAAAGCTCAACCCTTGGAACATCACCATATAATTTGACTATGCTATCTCGTATTTCTGGTGGCTTGGCACTATGATCTCCTGCTGGAGCGAAAACAACAGAGCGAACTCCTGCATCTTTTCTTTCTAGTTTTCCTTTTTTTCCAATAAGGCATAATTCTGCATTACTTCTAGTATATGAACCATTTCCCATAAAACATAATTTTATAAGACATGGCAACAATTCTTCAATTCCAACTTTTTTATTTTGTGAATGAAATTCTTCAAAAAGCTTGTTTATTTCTTTCATAGCACTAATAGCTTTTGGATTGGTTTTAATCCAAACAAAACCACATGTTTTATATTCAAAACCCCAATCACTCATTACTTGTTCTGCTTTATGTAAAAATGGCATAGTTGTCCAAAGAAATAGTCTTGAATTGTCTTCAGACAATTCGTTTACTGGTAAGCCACAAATATCAGACAAAGTCATTGTTGAATATTTGTAATCAACACCACGCTCACCAGCGTGCATTTTATCGTCATACTTCCATGGAGGAACATTCATGGATCTGCGTAGATAATATTGTATTTTTTATTATCACGCAGATCCATATTGTTCCTCCTTTCTTTTGTAAGGGGTGAATGGGTAATTTTGAATCATTTTACATTTACTTTCTTTTGTTTTGAATTTACTTTTAAAATCCATTGTAGTTTTTATGTTTCCATTTTTAGAAATCATATTTTTTGTTTTTATAAACGCTATCTCTTCTATGTCAAGAGATACAAAAGCAAAATAATCACAATCATTTATGTTGTATCTTGCTCTGTGGCCTTTTCTTTTTCTTGTATCAAATCTATAAATGTCTTTAGATTTTCCAACATCTCTTAATGGCAATGCAGTTGTTTTTACTTGAATTCTGTACAAATCACCATTATCGTCAACAACAACATCATATGGTAATCCTTCTGGTGCTATCCAAGCATTAAATCCTTGTATTGTCAATTTGTAACAACAAAAAAATTGACCTGCTTTTCCTATTTGAATCTCTTCTGAAGAATATTGCACCATTTTCTACTCATTTGTTGTTACTTTCAGTTTGTTTCTGCTTTTTGTGGCAGTTGATCGTGTGACGTTGACGAATGGACCAGAAAGTTTTCTTACAGCATTATAGGCATAGAATTGCTGACCATCACGAATCAATGTAGCAACAAGACCAATCTCATCATTACAATCTATTGAATTGAATCTTTTCTTTGAGATTAGTGTTGAACGTTCTGTTCGAATACCAGCAATTCCAAGAGGATTAGGGAAAACAAACATAGGACGCTGTCTATCCATTCCATCTCCATAAGATCCAAGATCTATTCTTTTTTCTCTTACGCCAGTTGCTTGAAGATAAAGTTCAAAATCCGAATTGATAAAATCACCATCAATCAGCATCATTGTGCCAATTTCAAAAATGTTTTCACCATCATTTACTGGAGTTAACTGAACAAAAAGATAATAACATGGAATGATTTTTTCTTCGCCGTTCACGTCAACGACCACCTTACCACAAGGAGGAGTAGAGTTGAAGTTAATATCTCCTGATTTGCTTTTAGATGTTTTTACTTCTATTCCAAATAGCCCATGTGGCTGGACCTTGCCTTTTGTTTTTTTTTCTTTATACAAGGCAAGGTCCGGAGAAAGATGGGGAGGTGCAATAATATGTTTTATTTCTTTACCAGACTTCCCCTTAATATCATTCAAAACATTTTCACCCAAATACTCAACAAATGGATCTGAAACAACAGTTGATTTTGGAATTAAACTAAATTTAAGTTTTTTTCCATCTTCAGAGAAGAAATGTTTACATATTCTATAAAAAACATGTGGCAACAAGTCTGATGACATATGTTCTCCTTATGCACGAGATGCAATCTTGTCAGCAATAGCGTCAAGAGAACTTGTTGCCACATCTTCAGGTTGACTGTCAGACACAGAATCACCAAACAAGTCATCCATTGCACCTGATAATGTATCCATCAAAGATTCCTTTACTGTATCTGGATCTTTTTCTGGTTCCGATTCTTCAGGAGCGCTTGCTTTTTCTTGTTTGGATGGCAGTGCATTACTTTCCGGTTCTTCCTTTTTTGGCGAAGATTTTAGTCCCAAAATATCAGAAATTGAATCAATCAAAGACAATGTCTGATCTTTTGATAGATCAATTTTTGGAACACCTCTTCTTTCGAATTCATCCATCATTTCTGGTGTTAATGGAATTATATCCATTTTCATATCTTGACCATATCCAAACAAATCATCATATTTTGCTGGTTGTTTGAAAAGTGGAAGCCTTGCAGATGGATCGTCATCTCTAAATTTATGATAAACCTCCATTACTTCATTTTTTATTAGAGTAGTAGTTTTAACTCTATGTTCAAGAGGTGCATCGTCATAATAAAGCAATGCTCCTTCAATAAATGCTATAATTCTCATAGAATCAAAATCGTTCATGACACCTTGGTTTTGAACGCTGTCATAAACTTCCATAATATTTTCCATAATTTGATCAACCTGATCTGGTTTTAATGTATCAAATGTTCCAAACTGGAAAATACCCTTTAGCCAATAAATGAAATCTCTATCATCCATTTTTTACCTCTTACTAGTCATATGTGGTAGACCTTCTGCATAGCCTGCCATTGTTTGAATCTTTATCTCAGCATTTTCTCTTAGCTGAGATAATGTTCTTGCATTGCTATAGCTCATTCCCGATCTAATTCCTGCGACTAGTTCATTTATAACAGACTGAACCGGACCTTTATATGGCACTTCTGTCTCTATACCTTCTTTTGCTACCCCAGGACCACGATCATAAGATGCAGAACCTTTGTAAATTTTGAATTTAGTACCAAGACCGTCACCTGTTTGTATAACGCTCCCAGGTGTTTCATCAGTTCCTGCAAGCATTCCACCAATCATTACACATTTTCCACCTGCAACAATTGCTTTAACAATATCGCCACTAGATCTCATCCCTCCATCAGCAATAATATTTTCACAATTATTTGAACAATTGTAAATTGCAGAAAATGCTGGGTAGCCGTGCCCTGTTACAACACGAGTTGTACACACTGAACCTGGTCCAACTCCAACTTTTATATAGTCAGCCCCCCACATCAAAAGATCATCCACAGCTTGTCCGGTAACAACATTTCCAGCAACAATGCAGATATTATCTCCCCATTTGCCTCTAAGCCACTCTATAGTTTCTTTCATCATGATTGAATGACCATGAGCAATATCCACAACAAACATACGAGCACCAGCTTCATATAAAGCATTGGCTCTTTCTCTACATTCGCCATTTACCCCAATTGAAATAAGGCAATCACAATTGTTTTCAACTACTTTTAAGTATTCTTTTGCGTTTTCTGAAATACTCCAGAACCTATGCATTGCTCCAATGCCACCAAGTTTCCACATGGCAATTGCCATGTCAGAACCTGTAATTGTTTCCATGTTTGCTGATATGATTGGCGTTGGTCTGTCATATTTCCAAAATTTGAAACTTGTATCAGCTTCAGATCTGCTTCTTAGTGTTGAAAATTTTGGTGCAAGGATTACATCATCAAAAGTATATTCTGGTGTTTTCATATTTTAATACCCATTATTTGATCAAAAGCTTTTTCATATCTTTCTTTTAGAATTTTGTTAGCTAAATGACATGCATCATGAACATGGTTTCCTTCAGGATCATTGCATTCTAAACAATGATGAAGAGGCAATCCATAATGGCCGCCGCCTTCATATGTTTTTTCTTCAAAGTCTGTATATCCTTCAGATATAAGAAAGTCTACTACATCAAGACATCTGTCACCAATTTTGACTGTCCATGCATTTTTTCTTATGTTATATTTGCTTCTTTCTGTTATGGTATTTAATTTCATATATTCCACCATTTGATTGTGCGCTCAAGTCCATCCCAAAATTTAACTTTTGGTTCATATCCAAGCTCCATCAATGCTGATACATCAGCTTGTGTATGTTTTACATCACCAGCTCTTTCTGGTGCATGTACTATTTCAATTTCTTTATATTTCTTTTTAAAGAAATCTAATATTTCGTTATTTGATGTTCTATCCCCACAAGCAACATTGAAAAAATCACCGGAAAATTCACGTTCCGCTGTTGCAACAATGATATTTGCATCAACAACATTGTCAACATAACAAAGATCTCGTGTTTGTTCTCCGTCTCCATCTGATCTAAGAGGTGTTCCATGCTTTACTGCATGACACCAAGCAGAAACAGCTGTCGAATATGGACTATCACCATATTGATTTGGACCAAACACATTGAAATAACGCAAACAAACAGAATCAAAACCATAAAGTTTATGAAAAAGACTACAATATTCTTCAATTACACTTTTCTGAAGTGCATATGGTGAAACTGGTCTTTTTGGTTCAACTTCGCTAGTTGGTAGATTGTCTGCCCCACCATAAACTGAAGAAGACGATGCAAACACAAAACGCTTTACATTACCAATACAAGCTTCCATGAGTTTGACCGTCTTATTTATATTTGTATCTGTTGTTTCAGATGGATGTTCTACAGAATAACTAACACGTGGAACAGCTGCTTGATGAAAAACAACATCATAGACACCAGACCTTATCTTATCTAAAATAACATCTGAAGCGAAGTCATAAAAAAATCGGATTCCTCCGATTCCTTCTAAAAATTCTGGATGTCCGTTTGACAAATCATCAACAATGTCAATCTCCCACCTTTCTTCAAAGAGTCTTTTTGCTAAATTTGAACCGATAAATCCGGCTCCGCCTGTTACTAATGCTCTCATTCTTTTTGTTTTCCAATTTTAGTATATGGCATATTTTCATATGCCATATGAAAGTTGCCATAGATTTCATCTATTTTTGATTTTGGCAATGATCTTGATCCAAATAGCGTGAATTATGCCATTTTTCAAAATCTTCAAATTCTAACCATGGATTTGGAGATTTGTTTCTTTTTATATTGTCTACAATATATTTTAATTTCATTAAATTTTCCTAACACTACAATGTTTTTCAGTATCTTCAAGTGAATGAAGACAAGACACTGTTTGTGTAAGATCTTTCACTTCACTCCATAACATATTTGGATAATCATGTCGCAGAATAAGTGTCCATTTTATATAATTTACTAAGTGATTAGTTGTTATTTTTTTGCAAATCTCATCCAGTCGCATATCTGTTTTCTCCGTAAGCGAAATGTTCACGGTCAACATGCTTCCTCTTGATATTAGCACTTACATATTCAAGGTTTGGCATAGCCTTGAAAATAATGTCCCAAATCTCCTGATCTGGAAAATTTTCCTTTAGTTTTGAAATATCATCTGAACCACTTGGCCCTGTAATCATTGATTCAATAATCAAAGATGCTTTATCACAAAGTTTTATTCTTTTCTTTGTAATTTCATCCGGTGGTTGAATACTAAGAAAGTTATAAATTTTCTTATCCAGTATATCTTCGACGCCTCTCATGGCTTCTCTGACCTCTGGTGTTACATTTTTGATTGGAGCTGGAATATCTCCAGTGTACGCCTCGTGGAAGTCATGTCCTAAGGCATAAATAAGACCCTCGGGTGGAAAACCAGCCACCATCCACAAAATTGCTACTAAAACACTGTGGTGTAATACTGAAAATTCATTATCTCCATTGTTTCCGAACCTCTTGTATCTACCCAAAAGAACAACAATGTCCATTGGGCATACAATGCCTGCTTCCCCCGCATTCGGTAACGGGCTTAATTGTCCTGTCCAAGTTCTCATTCTCGTAGAACCTCCAAACAAGATTCTACTATCTCCAATGCCAGTTTTGTCGAAATCTCATCTTTGTATATGATCTCTTGGTTCTACTTTTATTATATTCTTCAAAAGGAGTTTGTATTTCATGTTTGTTTTCAAAATTAGAAAAACTATCTTCTATTGCTTTTATAATGTCTGGCTGAACCAATACCTCTTTATCAATTTCAGGCATTTCTAAAATGATGTTTTCAGTAATATTTTCACAAATTGTATCAAGTTTCATTGTGAAAATTATATATTGTCTTCTTCATAAAGGTTACTGAAATATTCTTCAGCAATCATTTCATCAATCAATTCAATTTCTTCTGGTGTTAGTCCACCATATGAACTTCCAATATCATCCATAGATGATTGAGTTGCAAGATCAAGTTCATTTTCAAGTTCATCAACTCTACATCGAAGATCTTTTATCTCATCTTCTAATGTTTTGAGAAGCATAGTTGCTTCTCTTTTGGAAAGTAAGAAATAATCAACATATAAGCTAATACCTTCTATTAAAGAATTTCCACAATATTCTTGCATGTGCTCTTTCAAAGTCATTCTTTTATGACCGTATTGCTTTAGTTTCTTGATTATTTCTCTAAGTTTCATCAGAACTTCTTATCCTTCCATGTTTTTGGGACATTTTCTCGATTGTTGATTTCAAGAGGAATATGATACTCGAACGGCCTTGGTCCTCTATCCCTAATATAATCAACAATCGATCTAATCCCATCTTCCAAGCTCATTGTTGGTTCAAAGTTAAACCTTTTTCTAATCTTATTAGATGAGCAAATTGGATGCATTACTTCATGTGGCCTTTCTGGCTCAAATACCGGATTAAGATCAAAATCAAGTACTTTTGCAATTGTTTGCGCAAGCTCAAGAATGCTAATCTCGCGATCATCTGGACCAATGTTGAAAACTTCCCCATGTTTAATTTCACAATCCAACAACTTTAAATAGATCTCAACATCGTCTTGAATCATAGAAAAACATCTTGTTTGACTTCCATCACCGTAAATAATTGGCTGACGGCCCTGAAGCATCAAATTTGCCATAATAGAAACAACATTACGATAAGGATCGTCATATTTTTGTCTAGGACCAACCACATTGTGCGGTACCGTATGAACAACTTCCATTCCATGCATTCCACCAAGCATTGTTAGCATCTGTTCTGCTGATGATTTGGCTAAAGCATAAGGATCAACAGGTTTGGTTGACATTTCTTCTATAAAAGGACTTTCTTGATCTCCATAACGACTCATGCTGGAACAGTTTATAAAACGTTTCACTCCAGCCTGTATAGCAGAAGTAGCCATGACAGTACTTCCCATGAAAACTGCATTGGAAATAATGCTAGGGCTGAATACGCTATATCCTTCAGGAGCGATAGCAGCACAGTGATATATAACTTTTATATCCCTATCCTTTAGAATTTTTGAAAGAAGATCTATTTCTTTGTGATCTGTAACATCTACTAATGTGAATTCAAATTTTGAATCATCTTTGTTTTTTAAATAAGAAAGGGTATCTTCATACCCTCCAAATAAGTTATCTAGGCCAAGAACATAATGTCCTTGTTCAATCAATTTTTCACTAATCCAAGAACCAATAAGTCCTGCACAACCTGTGACACATACATTCATGTGTCAAGTATAAGAGATAAACCTATCTTGGTATTTCTACCATCTGATCTAATTTTGTAGAAAATCCAAAATCACTTTTTTCAATCCATCCTCTGTATCCAGTGTTTTTAGATAAAAATAACTGTTCTCCACAATCCCACACAAATATTCTTTCTTGTCTTCCGCTTAGTCCAGATACTGTAAAGATCAAATATGGTTTTCCATGCTTTGTTTTACGTTTATTCCAATCTTCAAGAACAAACCAAGTCAATGCTGCTTTTTTGTTTTCAGGATAATCATCAATAGAATAATATCCTTTTTCAACAAGCTTGTTTTGAACCTTCTTTGGAATAATCAAATCTAAGTTCGTCTCTCCCATAAGAAGTTTATATGTTTCAAGGCGATCTTCTAGATCCCAATCTGAATCATCAGACTCTGCTGCAAAATTGTCAATTTTTTGACATTGTGTATCAAAGTTATCTTTTTTTAGTTTCTTTCTAATTGATGCCCAATTGTCCATAGTGGTTCTATGCATGTGAGCATAGTTGGTAAAAAGTTTTCCATCTCCTACACAATCAAGACTATCAAATGCCTCAATCTTCATCAAAACATCAAAATTCTTTTTATTGAATTTACTGTGTTTCCAACTTCCATCTTCATTCCACAAGAAATCATAAATATCATCATATGGTCTTTTTTGAATAACTTCAGCTACTGCTGTTTTTCCAACACCCTTGCAAGATAGGAAACTAGGCATGAGTTTCTTTTCACCATCAACAATAGTCCAGTGATCTGTAGCCTTGTTTATGTCAATCTTAGAGAAATCATATCCAAAACTTTTCAACTCACTGATTGCTTTTGCTTTTTCATCAGGATTATTTAGCTGAGTTTCCATATATGCACACAACCACTCTGGTTCATAATATGTCAACAACCATGCACAAAGGTAACTATTAATCGCATACGAAACAGCATGACTTTTATTGAAAGAGTATTTAGCAAATTCTTTAATGTTATCATAAAGTTCTTGAGCCAAGTCTCTTGTTAGTCCATTTTCTACTGCGCCTTCAATAAATCTTTGTTCCATTTTGATGGCTTTTTCGTAAAGTGGAGTTCCTGGTGCCGGTTTCTTTGAAACAACCTTACGAAGAACATCACATTCATCTAAGCTCATTCCTCCAATAACATTACCCATCATCATAGCCTGTTCCTGGAATACAAGATAACCATATGTTTCTTCAAGAACTTCCTTAATTAGAGGATGTCGATATTCTACTTTGGATGGATCATTTTTAGCTTCAACATATTTTTTATGTACATTTGCACCCATTGGACCAGGACGATAAATTGAAGTCAAAGCAGCAATATCAACAATATTTGTTGGTTTAGCTTCAGTAAAAAATCTTTGAGTATCTCGTTGTGTACACTGGAATACACCAGCATAATTTCCATCGTGATAAATGTGCTCATATACATGCTGATCATCCAAATCAATAACATTTGGATGCAAGTTTCTATCATACCATTTCTTAATATCTTTAAATGTTGGATTTTCTATATCATGATGTCTTTGAAGAATTAGGGCAATACATCTTTCTATGATCTTCAATGTTTCCAACCCCAAAAGATCATACTTAACCCATCCTAATGGCTCAAGATAATTCTTTGTCCATGGAGTTTGTTTAACTCCCTTTGAAACAATAACAGGCATTCTACCAAGAATGTCTTCTGATAAAATAATGCCACCAGCATGACGACTCATGGCCCTCTGTTCACCCATTAGTTCTTGAATATGATCACCAACCTGAGGGTATTCTTCAATAAAGCTTGCAAATTTGAGAGAATATTGCATTGCTTCATCAAAATTGAACTTCATTTCAGTTTTATCTCTTGGTGGATCTTCTTTTTTTCCTCCGGCAATGATGTCCTTATCAACAAATCGAACTGCATCATTCACTTCAGCAAATTCAATTCCATAGAACTTCGCAATGTCTTTGGTTAAGCTTTTCAATGACATAGAGTTGACATTACTAATAGCAATGACATTCTCTTCACCGAATTCTTTCGCCAAAATCTTTCTTAACTGATCTCTATCAGAAAAATCCGAATCAACATCAGGAAGTTCTGATCTGTTCTTGGAAAGAAATCTTGAAAACAAAAGTCCATATTTGATTGGGTCAATACCAGTAATTCCTAATACATAACATACCAAAGAACCAGCAGCGCTGCCTCGACCAAATCCAACAAGCATGTGTTCATGAGCGATATCTGTAATAGCTTTCATCGTCAAGAAATACTTGGCAAACTTTTTTTCTTTGATCATTTGCAACTCTTCTTTGAGTCTTGCAACATATTCAGTATTTGAAGCCAAATCTTTCTCTTTCAATCCATCGATCGCCATACGAGCCAAGGCTTGCATTGGCTTTTCACCATCAGGAACCGTATAACTTGGAAGCTTGACAGATTTATTTGGTTCAATATCACCAATCATATCATGAGCAACTTCATAAGATCTTTCAATAGCATCTTTTATGATTTCATCTTTATTTTCATAAAAATCGTACTTTGGCTTATGAAGCATGTATTCTTCCCACATTTGCTCTGCATTTTTAGGAAATAATTCACACTTTAGCTCTTCAACACTTTCTGGCAATGGATCATCTTCATACCCTTTGCCAGGACGCAATCTTCTATATAATTCTCTTGCTTTCCATCTGTCATAGCCTGGGTAGTGACTATCTGCTGTGGCAATAAGCTTTATTCCTGTCTTCTCTGCTGCTCTCATTAAAAGATAATTGATTGCATGTTGACATGGAATTTTATTGAACTGAAGTTCAAGAAAGAAATTCTCTTCTCCAACTGCTCCAACAAAGTTATCAATCATGTTTTCAATGCGTGGCAAGATAATATTTTCACGCTCTCTAACAACCTCTGGTGTGACATCGTCAGCATCAAGGTCTGCACAAGCATCAAACATTTCGTAGGCCATAGGGCCACCCAAGCATGCTGTAGTCGCGATCAGATTTCCCTTAGCCTTTTGAGCTAATTGATGAAAGTCAATTCTTGGGAAGTAATACTGACCTTCAGTATATCCAAATGACACCAAAGAAAATAATGCATCAAGTCCTTCACTGTTTTTTGGAAGAATTACCGTATGATGCCTTCTTCGAAGTGGGTTTCTCCATTTTTGACTTTTTGTTGTCGACTCGTCTTCAACGGTTTGGGTTGTTCCCTCGTCATCATCAATATCAGCCCCAGCTTCTTTGGCTGCTTTTTTTTCTTCAGCCAATTTTGTTTTAAGTTTTTCCCATTCACCCAAATCTGGGTGTAGGTAAAATTCACACCCAGGAATGTATTTGAAATTCTGACCTTTATTTTTTAGTTCATTAACTGCCTTCATGGCAGAAGCAAAGCTATTGCAATGGCCATGTTCTGTAATGGCCATTCCATCTCCGCCGTTTTTCAAAACGAAATTAAAATGATCAGATGGTTTACCCAAACCATCAAAAACGGATGCACCAGTATGTGCATGTAATCCAAAAAACTTCTCAGGAGGCGTCGTCGTCATATACAGACTTGAGTCTATCAACTACATTGCGAAGTTTATAGTAGTCAACACTGTATAATGCTGAAATTTCTTCATAATCTCTGTGCATTGTATAAATTGTATCAAATTCAAGAGATAAATTCAATGAACTTACAACTCCATGTTTTTTAACAACAATTCCTCTTGATATACGAGGAGATACAACATCAACAAGCCTAAGAACTTCTTCATTATGATCTAATTGCTTGAATGAAATATGCTCATTAACTAAATCACCAGACTTTTTATCTTCAATTGATTTAACTAATTTTTCTGAAGCCTTTGGAGATACTATGCTTGATATATTAAAATCTATTGTTTCTCCAACATCTATTTCTTCTGAAAAAAACGAACCTTCATTTTTCAAAACAAAAGCGTCAGCACCATCAATTGCAACAATCCACTTATTTTTTTTCATAGAGCTTTGACCTCTCTTAATATAAGTATATCATTTAATAGTATTCTGGCAAAACATCTCCAGTAGCCTTAATTTTCATCTCAATATCAATAATGTCCAACTGAAGTTTTCTTTTAATGTACTTCACAATATTATTTAATGTTTTTCTTTTTGGTGATGGACTAAATGAAACATCAATAATATTATAACCTTTTATTGTCACTATTTCAACTGGCATTCCAACAGGATCTAACATTTTAAATTCTAAACAAGAATTCGGGTGACTTTTAATTCCCCTTTGATCAAAGTCAAAAGTTTGACCAATTAATTTTTGTGCTGCACTTGGAGCAATTGAGTCTTTTAAAATGAATTCACATTCTCTATTTTTATCAATTCTAAAATCTCGAACTCCTCCATATGGATCTTTTCTTGCCAATAAAAAAGCATCAACTCCATCTATTGCAACAATCCATCTAAATTTTCCACAATGCTCAAAATTATCAGCTAACATATCTTCAATATCAAGTACTTCTGCCATATTATCCTCGCAACCGCTTAACTTCATCAACAAGCTCTACAACCATATTCACCAAAGGTTGATTTTTACTATCATCTTCATACACAACAAGACGCTTGCCATTAAATTCAATAACTCGTGTGGCTAAACTATCCTTTTTACCTGTTTGAACAGCTTTTTCAACCTGCTCTCCAAAAACTGGATTGTTTTTAATTGGATTGCTTTTTTTTCTATCTTTTAATTCACTTTCAAGAAAAACAACAACCCTCAATCCAAGTTCTTTTGCTTCTGCGATAAGTCTGGCCGTATCACCAGGCTTCCCATCCCAGATAGCAATTAGGGCATCAGAATATTTTGCCATACGAGCATTTCTAACAGCTTTGGCAGCATCTTTATAGAAATCAGATTCTGTTTCAAATATTTTCAATGTAATATTATTTTCAGAAGCCCATTCAATAACAGAATGATTAACATCACTACAAACAATTTCATAGACTGTCCAATCAATTCTATTTAGAGCTTCCTCTATAAGTGGTCTCGTGATTGCGAGACGATTTCCTGCAATTATGGTTTTCACGGATTCTTTTAACTATACCACTAAGTGGAATTGTGGTTCCATATGCAATTCCACTAAAATAATAAGTTCTCGGATCGTATTCTATAAAATTTTTATC
>Ga0129342_1000208_pt1 | contig 23323 bp, 19 predicted proteins | sample CPBDNA_5_FD_94426 | JGI IMG/M metagenome (GOLD analysis project Ga0129342, IMG submission 94426) | Freshwater to marine salinity gradient microbial communities from Chesapeake Bay, USA - CPBay_Sum_15_0.2_DNA | ecosystem: Environmental > Aquatic > Marine > Coastal | place: USA: Chesapeake Bay...
ACTTTAATGAATATGGGATAAAAGGAATTCTAGATAAAATAAACTTTCTTTTTATTGAGGGTAAACTATTTAACATCTCAACATTAAAAGTTTGTCCAAACAAAGGGCCATTAGAAACGGATTCGATAATTAAGTTGTTTTTTTTCATAATTTTTTACCAAGGGAAAAAATATCTTTTTGAATTTTCAGAATTATCAATTGGGATAGAAACATCAGCATTAGAATCCCATTTTGGTTTTCGTAAATCTTTAATCCAATTATTTAATTTTAAAGTTAGTTCTTCGGCTTTTTCTGGATATTTAGAAATTAAATTATTTATTTCCTCTGGATCTTTTTCTAAGTTAATTAAAAATTTAAAGTTTTCTTTTTCGTTTATATGTAATTTATAATTTTTTGAAATAATAGATTTAACATACCCTGTCTTCCAAAATAATTCATCGTGAGGTTTCTTGTCCTCAGATTTAAAAAATGGAAGCAACGATACGCCATCGTATTTATTACTTAATGATGGTGACTCAACTGCGTCTAATATCGTCGGAACAATATCTAATAAACTAACCATATGACTATAATTTTGTTGAGGCTTTATTTTATTATTCCACTGCATCATCATGGGAACTACAGTTCCACCCTCAAAATTGGACATTTTTCCACCAATATAAGGTGAGTTGTTAGTAGCTCTAGTATATGTTGCTCCTCCATTGTCACTTGTGAAAATAATTAAAGTGTTGTCTAAAATTCCTTCACTTTCAAGAGTCCTTTTAATTTCTCCAACACTGTCGTCTAAATTTTTAATCATAGCATAGTATACTCTTTTATTATGATCCTCGATGTGATCAAACATTTCATAATATTTTCTTTGTGCTTGAAAGGGTCCATGAGGGGCCATGTGAGAAAGATGAAGAAAAAAAGGCTTGTCTTTATTTTCTTTTATGTAATTAACAGCCTTTTTAGTAAAAACATCAGTTAAATATTCTGAATTTTCGGGAATTGAATTTTTTCCATTTTCCAATGTGTAATATTTTGTTACCTGCCATGTTATGAAATCTGCAAAATCCCAAGTGTGTTTTGACTCTACAATATTATCTTTTCCAATAGGAGCATAAAGAGATCCAGCACCAGTAATTCCATAGTGATAATCGAATCCATAATTTTCTGGACTAAATTTTGGGTGTGTACCCATATGCCATTTACCAATAACTGAAGTTTGGTATCCCATTTTTTTTAAATAATCACCTATTGTATTTACATAGGGATCTAATCCTCGTTGATTAATAGGGACATCCTTTTCATACCACATTTTAAAATTATCTTGATGTCCAAATCTTTTAAAATCTGCTTTTCTAACTCTTGGGCTATAATTAAATAAATCGGGTAAAAACTCAAAACCATACCTATGATGATAATTACCAGTCAAAAATGCAGCTCTTGAAGGTGCACAAACCGATGCCGTTGCATATGCTCTTGAAAAATTGATTCCATTTCGACCTATTTGGTCAATGTTTGTAGTTTGAATAAGTTCATTACCGTTGGCTGAAATATCGTTGTAGCCTAAATCGTCTGCTACAATTAAAATTACGTTAGGAAGTAGAGTGTTTTGATTTTTTAGTTCAGAATACTTTGCAGGATTTGCATCAGAAAAAACAAAAGAATTATAAAAAGAAGCGAACGAGTAAAAGAACATTACAACAACTCCAGAATAAAAAATTGTTTGTTTATTTTTTAAATATTCCCATAATAATTCAGCAATTAGCAATACAGGTAAAATATACACAATGGTTCTAATGAACTCATCTTCAAAAAAGCCTACGGGAGAGTCTACATTAATTTCATTGTGATATAGATGGATTTCAATTAATTGAATCAACCAAGCTAATATTGAGGCTGTGAGTGTAATAAACAGAATTCTTTTTGTTTTAGTATTAAAATTTTTATTAGCAATTCTATTTAAATAATAAAGAATAGGAAACACAAAAATTGAAAATAAAATCAGTATTCTAATTAGAGATTCGGCAGTAAAAAATCTTGGAAGAGCAAACAGAGTATAATTTGTAGTTATTATTGCAGCAAAAATTAATAGAAAAAAGTAAAAGAAGTTTTTACTGTAATTAGAAATTATTTTTTTTTTTTTAAGAAGAAAATATATTGCGACTAATCCTAATGTTAAATGAAAATATCCGGGAGCTGGATTTTTAAATCCAAAATTTAAGCTGGACTGAATGACTGCAAAAGCAATTCCGAAATTGAAAATTGAAAAAATAATCAAAAATGGGTTGTGTAATTTTTTTAAATCAAAAAATTTCCAAGAAAATAAAGCATAAAGTCCTAAGGAAAATGCTGCAACACCATACATTTTAGCAAAACCTATAGCTAACGGACTGGTATTAATTAAATCAGGTATTTTTTCAGCAGCAAAAAATAGAGCTAAACCTGCTAGAATTTCTATTATTCCCGTTAAAAGAAAAAATTTTCTCATTATTTCTTATCTAATATAGAAAGTCCAAATAAAATAATTGCAATTAATGCTGGTACAAAAGCATAAGATACACCAGGTGTTACACTGCTAGTATACATACCTTGTATAGCAATTTCTTCCCGAATTAGAGGATATCCAAAAACTCTGAATCCCCATTCAAATATCCAAAACAGACACATTAGTGGAATTAATGATCTGTATTTAAAAACTACTACCCAACAAACTAGACAAAAAATTAGTTGGGCAAATCCCCATAAAGAAAAAAATCTGTAGATTATCGGCATTGGATCAGGGTCTGCTGAAATTTCTAAAAAACTTGCAATATCATGGTATCCGTACTGTTCAAATAACATATGAATAATTGCCCTCAAGGTCATAAGAACTAAAAACAAAATAAAACCCCACAGTGCTAACTTGTGACCTTTTAAGTCATTGTCAGCACTTTTAGGTAATATGTTTTTAAAATTAAAAGTCATTATTTATTTTTAAAATCTCCATCATTTTTTGGGGAGTTTCATGTCCTGCATTTTGATTCTGTCCAGTAACAAATTTAGATTCATCGTCTACAACAGTTAAATTGGCAAAGACATCTCTAATTGCTGTTTTACTTTCGAAAATAGCTCCAGCTTTTATCAATTCTTCTTCAGGATGTTTAGGTGTAAAATCAATTCCAAGTTCTTTAATTTGTTTGTCGGTTACTCCAGTCATTCTTCTATTTTTTATAATTAGATTTCCTATGGAATCTTTAGCGTTTATAAAACCAAGAACTCCATGACAGACTCCACCAATTATAGATTTTGGATTATAATAAGCTTGACTTATTTTTTTTCCTAATATTTCAGAATAACCCAAATCGTATGCAGCTCCCCAACCACCTGCAATGAATACTAGATCGTAATTATCAATTTCAAGTTCATCTATTTTAATAGAATGTTTTACTTTTTCTTTTAAAATCGGATCTTTAAGATACCTATCGTCTGAGCTTGTTTTTACAATAAAATAAAACGATTCTGGGTCTATTGGAATTGTTCCACCATTAATACTTGCTAAATCAACTTCAATTCCAGAATCTGTAAATTCATAATATGGTACAGTAAGCTCCGATGCAAATACTCCAGTTAACTTTCCAGTTGTTTCTCCAGGTTTGTTTAAAGTACTGTGACTAGTTGAAATTATAACGGCTCTTTTATTTGTGAAATAATACTTTTTACTTTCGAATTCTGGGTGTAAGCCTGCTTTATTTAAAAGAGTAGGAAGTGAAATAAAAAATAATAAAGTAAGTATTGATAATAAACCAATAATTTTTATAAATTTTTTTTTCATTATAATTTGTTTTTAACTATGAATTTGTGCATTCTATCAGCCATTTTTTCTCCAATGTCTTCTTGAATAAAATGGTTTGCTTCTTTGAATTGTTCATGATCTTGACCTTTAGCACCGGGAATAATGTTAATCCATTTGTTCTGAATCCTAGGAGTTCCCAGAAGTTTGTCTTGTAAACCAATTAAAGATAGGAAAGGTTTTTTAAATTTTTTTAATCCATCAATTGCTTTTAAAGTTTGACCGGTAATTCCAGCATTCATTGAAGGTAAGGTTCTTGGACCAGCCATATAAATAAACGATGGAAAAGGAGCAGCATAGGCATTAAGAATTTTTTGATCCTTTTTGAAATCTTTGGATAAGGATAGTCTCATAATCTCCTTAATATGAACAAAAGGAGTGGTAATACAATAGGTAATCCAAACCTGAAAGATATTCATATCAAATCCATTATTATTCAAAACGTGATATGCTATTGCTTGTTTAAAACTTTTAATTTTAGTATTAATTTTTACTGGCTCAGGTATATATAGTGGATTTGATTCTTCAGTAAATTTTGGGAGTTCAGCATTAGCTGCGATAATACCAGAGAAGAGTTTCGAATTTTCACCAGCAATTCTAAGACCTATTAAACTTCCCCAGTCCTGACAAAAAAGAGTAATTTCCTTAAGTTTTAATTTTTTAATAAAAGTTAAAACATTATCACAATGAGTGTCATAAACATGATACTTAATTGAAATTGGTTTATCTGATTTTCCCATCCCTATCAAATCTGGAGCAATACATCTATATCCTTTTGCAACCAGTTCGTGAATCATTGTACGGTACAAATAGGACCAAACCGGTTGACCATGCAGTAATAAAAGAATTTTTCCATCGCTCGGACCAGCATCAACATAGTGCATTTTAAGTCCATTTATATCGATATAATTTTCATTAAAATTATATCCAGGAAGATGCGAAAAACATTCATCGGGAGTTTTTACATATTCAACTCCACTTTTTGTTTTATGAATTTTAACACTAGTGTCCCAGAAAACTTCTTTCGGTATTGGAGCAATTGTTTTGACCTTTCTGTTCTTTATACTAGGGTCAATTTTAATTGGATACCCCATCAAATTAACAATTAGTTTTTTAATTTGCCTTTTTAATTTTTTCATCAAAATTAGTATTTAAATACTAATTTAATAAAAAAAACTAATTTAATGTTATGCTTTTTTGTAGCACTTTATAATAATCTATTGATTTGTTATCTTTCTTTTCAACTAATATTCGTATAATCATAAATCCTTTTTTTACAGGTGACACTATAATATTTTCTTGGTCAGAATTAGAAAGAGTAATTTTCATATCAAGGTTGTTGTCAATAAATTCATTGTCGTTTTTTACAAACCAATTAACAGTATTAGGCTTGTAAAATGAAACAGACCAGTATGTTGAGTCAGGCATTTTACCTTTTAAATTAAGATCTCCATTAGATAAGTCATAAAAACTTGTTGAATATAAAAAATCTGGATTAGGCATGACAACATCTCGTGATTGGTCGTTGGGTATATTAAAATGTTTTAATTCATTATCCTGTACATTTTGATTATTGACAATTTTATAATGAAATACTTTATAAATTATGTTCGGAATCATTAAAATAGTGATGTTATAAGATCCATAACTTACTATAAATGATAATAAAAGATAAAGAATTAACTTTTTCATAGCTCAATTCTTTTTATTTGTGGAAGTTTTATAGACTCTAAGTTTTCGTAAACATCTTTTTCTGGATTATAAATCCTTAGATTAATATAAAATTCTTTTTCATTTCCAGATGGAAGCCAATTAACTTCTTTTCTTTTTGAGGAAATTATAATGGGTTTATTTATATCAAAGTTTTCTTTATTTATTGCATGAATATCATTGTCATTTTTAACTAAGAAATAATCTTCACCATACAAGGTATAACTCCAATATCTTCCTTTTGGTGGTTTGCCAATTATTTGATAATCAAAATTTGAACTTAAAATTTCACCATCTGAGTCTTTGCTAGCCAAAAAATAAAGTGCCTCTTTCTCGTCAAGAGCAAAAACTCCAATTCTAGCTATATAAGCTCTTTGATAATTGTCTTTTAAATCCATATTTGGATTAACTATCCAGTTACCATTTTTAATTGATAATTCGTTGTTTTGTATATAGGAGTCTATTGATGATATAGCTAGATAAATACCCAATATGATTGACAGCAATATTACTAAGGGAATTAATATCTTATTTTGACTTAATTTATTCATTTATTTTAACAATAAATTTATCACCATCTTTTGCCAAATATACTTTTCCGTTAAAACCTTTGATTTGCTTTTCATATAGTTTTTTTATGATAATGTTATCAGGTGCTGGAATTAAATGATGTAATACTAATGTTTTAATATTGGCTTTATTAGCTAATTTGACAATTTCATTTGGAGGGGTATGATAATTCTGAATATCATCAACAATATGTGAATTTCTATACATTTCTTTACTTTCTAGAACCTTAACAGTGTTTTTTAATAAAGAATTTAATATTGTCTCATGTATTAATAAATCAGCGTTTTTAGCCATTTCAAAAACCAAATCGTTTGCCTTAGTATCTCCGCTCAATACAACTTTTTTATTTTTGTATTCAATCGAGTAACCCACTGAAGGTTCTACTGGGTAATGGTCAACATTAAAGGCAGTAATTTTAACTCCATCAAAATCATATATTATTTTTTGATTTTTTTCAATTATAAATTCATTTGATATTCCAAAAGCATATTTGTCGTTCATTATATTGGCACCATGATGATCTACTCGGTGTTTGTTTTCTAGTTCTAAAAAGCTGATATTACTTTCAAGGATATTTTCTAAACCTTTTGGTCCAAACACATTTAAATCTTTGTTTCTTCCAAGAACCCAAGATCTATTAATTATGTAGGGTAGGTCAATGTAATGATCAGAGTGAAAATGGGTAATAAATATTGCATCTAACTCATATAATGGAAGATTCATTTCTTCTACTTTTGATACAACTCCATCACCAACATCAAAAATGAAAAACTTGTCTTTGATAAATACAGCTGTACCAGATTGAACTCTACTGGTATTTAATGGAGAACCGGTACCAATTGTAAATACAGTAATTTCATCATGATTAAATGATAAACTGTTTTGGTTTTTTTCAATGGTAAAGTTTGTTAAATATTTAGAAATTTTTTCAGGAAAAAAAATAATAAATGACAAAGAAATATATATTGTCAAAATCAGAAAAGAAAATTTATATTTTGCTAATGATTCCATTGTTGTGTTTTCATCATTTTCTTTGCCCAGTTAACCATGAATTTCATTGTAATTCTTTGAGAAAATCTTGACAATCTATACATGAATTTAGCATCAGGACCAATTGTTATTCTTGTTTTCTTTTTCTTAATAGCAGTAATGATTTTATCTGCAGTTTGATTTGCAGTTGTTGGAAAATGAGCATCTAATTTTTTTAACTGATTTTCAGTAAGGTTTTGACCTTCAATATTTCGAACAATATTTGTCTTCACCCCTCCTGGGTGAACACTTGTAACTACAACTCCGGAATTATTACAAAACTCTTCAGCTGCTAAAGCTTCACTGAATCCACGTATCGCAAATTTAGATACAGAGTAAGCCGATTGATATGGAGAACCTATAAGTCCCCAAATACTAGAAATATTAACAATACTTGATTCTTCTTGTTTTCTTAGTTCCGGAAGAAAATTTAGAGTTCCATAAATCATTCCCCACATGTTAATTCCAATTACCTTTTCATAGTTTTCAATAGTTGTTTCTAAACTAGAGTAACTTCCAATGGTAATACCAGCATTATTGACTACCACATCTACTTTTTTGTAATGGTTAACTACATTTTTTGCAAATTGATCAAAATCCTTTTTGATTGAAACGTTAAATATTTCATGATAAATAGAATTGGGATTATCAATCATTGATAGCGTCTCATCTAAAGCTTCTTTATTGAAATCGTTTAATGCTAATTTTGCTCCTTGTTTGTACATTTTTAAGGCTAGAGATCTTCCAATTCCAGAACCTGCACCTGTAATAACAACAACTTTATCATGTAAATTTTTCATAAATCAATTGTTAAATTCTTTGTAATCTTTAGAAGGATCATAATCGATATTTGTTTTTATAGAACTAAGTTCACTTCTGGAGTCTTTGGATTTTATTATTGGAAACATCAATTGTATGTACCATGGTTCCTTCATTTTATTCCAGGCCCCAAACTTGGTAGGATACTTTCTGGTAATTTTTGCTGTACCAAATAAAATGTCCCAGAAAAAAAGAAGATTTCCATAATTACCATTAGGATTTGAAACTCCATCTTCTGATGTTAGGCCATGATGCGCGTAGTGAGTACTTGGAGTTGAAATCGTTCGTTCAATTATCCATGCTAAAGGATGAAGAAATTTATATTTATATAAAAACCTATCCCATTTTGTTTCACTGTGAGCAGCCATTATTATGGTCATTTTTATTGGTAAGTAATAAAGATAAACATCAGTCATTCCTAAAAAAATAAGAACCCCTGTAAACCACAAACCGGGCATAAAAGCATAATACATGAAAGCGTTTCTGTAAGTTACTAAAACACCCATCTCTTCAACTACATGATGAGGTCTGTGTAGTTTCCACATAAAGGGATTTTCATGAGAGAATCTATGCCATAGGTATTGAGTCAAATCATCCAAAATAAGAAAGGCCAATGCGTGCCATAAAAAATGAGAATCAATAAACAGATCTTTAAAATTAAAAAACCACAAATCCATTGTAAATATTACAAAAGCTAATATTGCAGGTTGTATTAATGTAGGAAGAACAGTCAAACAAACTAGTTCAATGGTAATGTCATTTTTAGAACGTTTATCATTAAAATACAATCCACCAATAGCTTCAAGGCCTCCTAATATTAAGAGAGCAACAATTGGAATTAATTTACTTGTTATTTCTTGATCCATCTCCAATAAAAGTAGTAAATTAATAATAATTAATATTTAATTAACTTATATTAAATAACAACTCAATAATTATGAAAATATTTATAATAATAACAGGTTTTTTAGAACTTCTTGTTGGATTAATTTTAATAATTAATCCAAAGATTATTTCAGCATATAAAAACGCTAGTAATTCTTTAATAACATCAGCAAGAATGTATGGAGCAGCTGCAATAAGTATTGCAGTTTTTGCTTTTATTATTGTCACAGATTTTGAAAATTCAGTATTACATAAGCCTTTTTTAATTGTGTTTGGAGTGTTTCATTTTTTAGTTTCAATTTCTATAATTATTTCTTTTTATTTAAAACAAACTAGAGACTTAATGATAGCAGTTCTTCATGGTTTGTTTTTTTTTATAACGTTATATTTTTTAATTAATAATTAGTTTTTTAAGACTTGAATACGGTTTTAACCAAATATTTAAACTATTTAAAATCAAAGTACAATTTAGATTTTGATTCTTACAAAGAACTTCATAATTGGAGTATAAATGAAATGTCAAATTTCTGGGAATCTATTGTAAGTTTTTTTAATATAATCTTTGATGTCTCTAGTAATTCAATTTATAAGTTCAATAAGAATTTTATCAATTCTTCTTGGTTTGTTGATTCACAACTTAGCTACTCAAAAAATATTTTTAAGAATGATAAATTAACTTCTCCTGCAATAAAATATCAAGATGAAAACGGAAATTATCTTGAGATTTCTTGGAATTCTTTAAAAAATAAAACTCTAGAGTTTCAAGATCTTCTTACCAAAAATAATATCAAGATGGGTGACAGGGTGGTTGGATATTGTTCAAATACACCTGAAGTTGTGGCTGCTTTTTTAGCTGTAAATTCTATTGGAGCTGTATGGTCCTCATGTTCTCCAGATTTTGGATTTGATTCAGTTTACGATAGGTTTAATCAAATTGAACCAAAATTTTTGTTTTATCATTCAAGTTATAGTTATGGGGGGAAAAATTTCAGTTTAGAATTAAAAGTCAAAAAACTTTTAAATTCTATTGATTCGATTTCATCATCTTTGGATTTAAATTCAAAATCAAAATTTGTAAACGTTTCAAAAAAAATAAATTTAAATTTTGTTCCTGTTGATTTCAATCATCCAATATGGATATTATTTTCATCTGGAACTACCGGAAAGCCCAAGGCGATTGTTCATAGAACAGGAGGTATGATTTTAGAACACTTCAAAGCATTAGCCATTCACCAAAATGTTGATATTTCGGATTCTTATTTCTGGTATTCAACAACTGGTTGGATGATGTGGAATTATTCTTTGAGTAGTCTTTTGCTAGGTTCAACTTTGTGTATTTATAATGGTTCCCCAGTTTACCCTGATAGCGGAGTTTTGTGGAGATTTGTAAAAAAATCAAAAATTAATCATTTTGGACATGGAGCAGTCTTTTATCAAAATCAAATCTCTAATCCCCCAAAAGAACTTTTTTCTAATGATTTTTCATATATAAAAACAATTGGTTCAACAGGCTCTCCTTTATTTAAAGAAACTAATATTGGTTTAAATAAATTTTTTCCAAGATCTCATATTATTTCTTTAAGTGGAGGAACTGATGTTTGTACTGCTTTTATAGGTGGAAATCCCAACGACTATGTAATACCTGGAGAAATTCAATGTAAAATGCTTGGAGCATCAATCGAAGTTTGGGACGAAAATGGAAAAGAAGTTAAAAATAAAATGGGTGAATTGGTTTTAACTAAACCGTTTATTTCAATGCCCGTTTATTTATGGAATGACAAAAATTTTGAAAAATATCTGAGTAGCTATTTTTCTAAATATAAAGAAGTATGGAATCATGGAGATTGGGTAACTGAGACAGAAAATGGAGGGATTATTATTCATGGAAGATCTGATTCGACCTTAAACAGATATGGTATTAGAATAGGGACATCTGAGATATATAGTGCTATTGAAGAATTAAGTTTTATAGAAGATAGTTTAATTATTCATCTAGATAATGCTAAAAATAACAGATTAATTTTATTTGTAAAATCTAAAACATTAATTGAAAATGATAAATTAAAAATTATTATAAGACAAAAGTGCTCACCTAGGCATGTTCCAGATTCAATTGTTAAAACACCTGATATTCCATATACTATAAGTGGTAAAAAAGTAGAAATACCAATAAAAAAAATATTATCTGGCATAGATCCTGAAAAATCAGTAAGTAAAGATTCTTTAAGAAATCCTGAGAGTATAGATTGGTTTTTAGAATTTTACAAAACTCAATTATAAATATCTAAAAGAGTCTTTTGCTCATTAATTGAAGATATAAATTCTTCTTTTAATGAATTTACTAAATCATGGACGGATAGATCATTTTCAATTGTTGTCACTCCTTGACCAGCTGACCATATTGTTTTCCAGGCCTTTGCTTCAGCTTTAGCTGCATCTAATTCATGTCCGAAATCAATTTTTTTTGAATTTCCCCACATTTCTTCTGTAATCCCCATTGATTCAAGACTTGGTCTTAAGAAATTAGCGTTAACTCCAGAAACCGCAGCGGTATATACAATATCTTCAGCTTTTGAATTAATAATCATTTCCTTATAAGCATCTTCAGCTTTACTTTCTTTGGTATTTATAAATCGTGTTCCCATATATGCTAAATCAGCTCCCATTTGTTTAGCTGTGGCTATATCTCTACCATTTGAAATACAACCTGAAATTAAAATTGTTTTTTTAAAAAATTTCTTCACCTCAGAAATAAAAGGAATTGGATTAAGAGTACCACCATGACCACCCGCACCAGCAGCAACTAAAATCAACCCATCAACACCCGCTTCTGCTGCTTTCTCCGCGTGTCTTTTTTTGATAACATCATGAAAAACCAAACCTCCATAGGAATGTACAGCGTTTACTAATTGACTAACTGCGCCTAATGAGGTTATTATTATTGGAACTTTATGCTTAACACATAACTTTAAATCTGCTTGAACTCTTGGATTGGTATTATGAACAATTAAATTTACACCAAATGGAGCAGTTTTTTTACCCGTTTCTTTTTCAAATTCATCTAATTCGGTTTTAATTTGAATCAACCACTTTTCAAAACCTTCAGATGTTCTTTGATTTAAAGCTGGAAAAGTTCCAACGATTCCATTTTTACAACATTCTATTACAAGCTCAGGTCCAGAAATCAAAAACATTGGAGCAGCAACAGCTGGAATGCTAAGTTCATTTATAAAATTTGGTTTACTCATTATAAATTATTTTAGTATAAATATACTAATTAATTTATTTGAAATTAATATATCCATCTTCAATTTTTTTAAATTTTAGAGAGATCATATCCTTAATATAATTTTGATTTAATTTCCATGGATATTTTTTTCCTTGTTTTGGAAGAATTTTTGAAGCCCTTTTAACATAACCAGAATTTAATTCAATACTAGGTTCTGTTTCTACATTTTTATCATTTATTTCAGTTACAAATGAATTTAATTTATGTTTGTCCATATAGTTTATAATTCTGCAGAAGTATTCGCATACCAAGTCAATTTTTAAAGTCCATGATGCATTAGTATATCCAAACACAATGGTAGCATTTGGAATATTTTGTAGCATCATTCCTTTATAACTAACTAATTTTGAGGTATCAATTGTTTTATTATCTATTTTAATTTTAATTCCACCCATGAATTTTAAATTAAGTCCAGTTGCTGAAATTACAAGATCAGCTTTTAATTCTTTTCCAGATTCAAGTAGAATACTATTTTCCTTAAAACATTTTATTTGATCTGTGACTACAGTACATTTTTCTTCACTTATTGAATTAAATAAATCATTATCTACAACTACACAAATTCTCTCGTCCCAAGGATTGTATTTTGGATTAAAATGAGTTTCAATATCAAAATTCTTTGGAAGAAATTGTTTTATTTCTTTTTTTATAAAACTTTTAACCTCTTTAGGTCTAAGCTTTGAAATTTTATAAAAATAAATTTGCCTAATAATATATTTCCATCTTGAAATAAAATGAGCAAATTTTGAAGGAATTAAACGAAAAAGAAAATTCAAGAACTTATCTTTTTTAGGTAGATTCATCAAATATGTAGGAGATCTTTGAAGCATTGTAACGTGATTTGCTTTCTTAGAAAGTGAAGGTATTAGAGTAATGGCAGTGGCTCCACTTCCAATAACAACTACATTTTTATTTGAATAATCTACATCATCATTCCACTTTTGAGGATGTATAAAATTTCCTTTATAATTTTTAAGACCATTAAAGTTTGGAGTGTAGCCGTTACTGTAATCGTAATATCCAGTGCAGGACATTAAGAATTTACATTGGAAATGTATGGGTTTTTTATTGTGATTATCAAATCCAGAAACTTTCCATTCGTTTTTTGTTGAACTCCAATTTATTTCATTAATCCAATGATTATATTTTATTTTTTTTTCTAAATCAAATTCTAAAGTAGTTTCATTTAAGTATTTCAAAATGTTTTTTCCATCAGAAATTGTGTCTTTATTTGTCCATGGTTTAAACTTGTAAGCGAAGGTATACATATCAGAATCTGATCTTACTCCAGGATATTTAAATAAATCCCATGTACCTCCTAAATTAGCTCTTCCTTCTAATATCAAAAATGATTTATTGGGACAATTTCTTCTCATGTGACAAGCTGCTCCTATACCAGAAATACCAGCTCCAATTATAATTACGTCTATAAATTGATTTTTTGAATTTTTCAAGATTTTATTTTTTTATAATACATTAAACAAAAAAAGAGTAATATTCCTATTACTCTCTTTTCTTATAAATATTATTTAATTATTAAAAGTCACGTTTTAATGAAAACATAACTTGTCTTCCAAGAAGTGGCATATTTGGAAGAAAGCTGTATACTTCATCAGTTAAGTTTACAATATTCATACTAAGTTTAGTTTTTGGATTAATATCGTAACCTAAATTAGCATCATAAATATTTCTACTTTCAACTACTCCAGAGTAAAAAGCACCCATACTAGCATCAAAACCTCCATCATACTTATAGCTTAGTCCTAGATTCCATTTCCTTCCATTATCATAAACAAAACCTGCTTTAACTCTGTTTTTAGAGTGATTTAAGTGCCAAGAACCTGTTTCATTAATATCACCTAAATCTTCTCCTTCAAATACTGTCTGACTTACAACAGAATAATTTGTGTATAATGTTAAATTATCGTTGGCTCTATATTTTAATCCACTTTCAAATCCCCAATAATTTACTTTTCCATAATTTCTATATCCAAGCATAACATTAGGCTTTCCATTATCTGGTGCTTGATCAGACTGTATGGTTCCTATAGCTCCCATTGCCGCAACTGCATTTCCGACTGAAGTATATGCGTTTGATAATAATGTAGCGTAATATGGCCCGAAAACTGGACCATAAACAGGCGTAAATGCATTAGTAAAATAAGCATTTGTTGCAGCACCTAAATCCGCGCCTAAATTAGGTAAAGCCACAAGTGGACTAATTTGTTCAATTGCAACAAAATTTTCTTTAGTTGAGTTATATACGTTAATACTTAATGTCGTTTTATTAGATAACATACCTTTATAGCCTAATTCATAATGAGTTTCTTTACCCAGAGTGGCCTTATTACCATCTTTTAGTGGTCCAAACTTGTTTCCATTTAAATCAAGCATCATTCCTTGAGAAAAAGCTCCTAATCCTGCAATTCCTGCAAGAGTGTTTTGGGAAGTTATAAATGGTATAAATGCTTGCAAGGGTGTTCCAGATAGAAGTGGAGCAACACTAGCAGTAGCTACGGCGTAAGCTGTTGATATATTCATTCCAATTCCTGCATTTGAAGGTAAACCAGGAATAAACCATGTTGTTTCTGGATTGTTAAATGTTTGACTTACAGAGTTGCCTAAAATCCAAACATTTCCAGCTCCACCAGGTAATTGTGACACAGCTAAATCAACAAACATGTCTAGAGCAGATGGAGCAATGAATGCTTTGTTAAAGGTAAACCTAAAGTTGTTTCTATTGTTTGGGTTGTAAACCAAAGCAGCTCTTGGTGCAAAAGAGGACTCGCCAACTTCGGGATATTTGTCATATCTACCAGCAAGTTGTAGATTCAGTTTGTCAGAAAGTTTTGTTTTTGCTGAAAAATATGCTCCATAAATTCTGTAATCATCACTATCTTCAAACCTTCCAAACGTACCAGTCCCAGTGTCGAATTTTGAGCTCATGTGTTCAACTCCAATAGATAAATCTGTGTTTATTAAATCCAGATCCATTTCGTATTGTAATTGAAATTGAGATTGTTTACTCTGTACACCAGATGTTAAACCTGTTCTGTAATTAAAGCCTCTATACTTATCTTCTTTGGGATTGGAAGTGTCAGTATAGTTATATTGCATAAATAGATTTCCTGATTGAATTCTTGTTTGTACAAACCCAGCTACTTGTTGAGCTCTTGTTTCACCAGTTGAGGATATTAAGACATTTGCTGCAACTTCATTAATACCAGCCACAGTTGTTATAGACAAGTTATTTGATGGTCTGAAATATAAAGTAGCATCAGCACCCCTTTGAGAATTTCTTTCTTGCCATCCATCAATAGTTTTAACAATTCTTCCACTTGCAGCATCTCTTATTTCTTTAACAAATTGAGATGTTGCAGATTCTGCTAAATCAAAATCTTCATTTTCTCCGTACTTTAAATTAAACTTGTATCCAAAAGTATTATCATCGTTGCTTACTGCATGTCTAAAATTCATTTTAAACATGTTCATATCAAAACTGCCGTTTTTTTCAAAACCACCTGTATGTAACTCAATAGAGGTTCCAGGGTGTTTAAATGGATCTTTACTTAAATAGTGAACTACTCCAGCTCCAACTCCTGGACCATAAAGAGCAGATGCAGGACCTAAAACAACTTCGACTCTTTCTAAATCAAGGTTGTTTAAATTACTCACATCAGCATCAAAAAAACCGATTCCATTTACATTTAAAGTTCTGTAATCTAGCATAACTAATGTGGAGGTGGTAAATAAATCAACATTATCTCTCAAAGCCACCCCTGTTCTGTTAGCTCCGTGTTTGTCAATTTGAACTCCAAGCATATCATCAAGTAATGTTAAGGAATTGAAAGCTGATTTATTTTCAATAGCTTTAGCTCCAATAACTTGAATTGAGGATGCTGCATTAATAGATTTTTCAGCTTTTCTTGATCCTGAAATAACGACCTCATCTAGAGCTTCTCCTGAACTTAACGATATTGAAATATTTTGATTCGAAGAAGTTGCTTCAACAGTTTGTCCTTCAAACCCAAGCGAACTGATTTCAAGAGTCCAAGGAAAGTCTTGATCTGAAGATAAAGTGAAGTTACCATTATCATCTGTTATGACTCCAGTTGTAGTTCCTTGAATTACTACATTTACTCCATAGAGCGGTTCAACACCATCAGTAATTTTTCCTTTTACAGTATTAGTTTGAGCATTAATCATAAAAAATGATGCAAGCAAAAAAACTAAACTTGATAAATAAAATTTAAATTTCATAATTGTTTTGGTTTTAATTTAATTTTTTGGTTTTCTTATTATTAATTTAATTAATATTAGTTGTTCGTATTACGAATATTGTAATATGTGTGGCAAAATAATACTATTTATTTGATTTTTAAAATTTTTATTTAAATCATGTCCCATACCTTTTAACAAAACAAGTTTTGATCCGTGAATTAATGTAGCAAGTTTTATGGAATGACTGACTTTTATAAGAGGATCATCAGTACCATGGATTAACAAAGTTGGAGCTTTGATAGTTTTAAGCTTTCTATATCTTGATCCAGAATTTTTTATAGCCCTTGTATGTTGATCAAAAGCTTTTTTATTAAAACCATTTCTAAATTTTATTTCGTAAATAGTCTTGTGAATTTGTGCAATATAGTTCAGGGGATAATTATCTGATCCAATCCATAAATGATCTAGTTTAAAATAAAATTTTAACACTTTGTCTAAATCTCTTTCATTATTTCTATAAGTAAGAATCAATTTTCTAAGAATACCAATTTTTTTAGAATCTGGTTTTATAGCTTCTGGATCAAATAAATAACCTGACGACATTAAATTGGTTAGTGATAATATTTTTTCAGGATAATTTATAGCTAATATTTGCCCTATCATTCCACCAGTGGAATAACCAATGACATGAAATTTTTCAATCATTAAATGGTTGGTTACTGAAAGTGCGTCCTTAGCCATATCTTCAAGTGTGTAGTCATTTGATTTAGACCAATTTTTAATCCAGTCGGATTCTCCAACTCCTCTATTGTCAAACCTTATTACCCTAAAATCATTTTTCAAGAGGGTTCTAATCATTTGGTCTGGCCATTGTATTAATGATTCAGCTGCTCCATTAATTAATAAAACAGTTGATTTAGGTTTAGTAACAAGGCAAAGATCTTCATAGAATATTTTGACATCAGAATTTATTGAATAACCTGTTTTTCCATATATGAAGTTTGGAATATTTTTAGATTTTGCAATTAATATTAATTTATTAATGTAAGACTCACAAAGATTATCTTTTAAAAAATTATTAAGATAAAAGCCAATAAAAATAGCTGTGACAGCTGTTACAATAACTAACATTTATTCCCAAATAACATCATCATTACTTTTCAACCAATTGTTGTATTGATTAGAGAATTTTTCATCAATTTTTGATCTTTTTATTTTTAAAGTAGGGGTAGTCATTCCATTTTCTGGAAGCCAATCTTCTTTTACAAAAATCACTTTAGACATCTTTTTGTAGTTATCCAAACTGCTGTTAACTTTTTCTAAAATTTTAGAAATTTTAGAATTTGTGGTTTTTTTATTATTTAATGCAGATTCGGATGGAACTGCTAATAATAAAGGTTGATCGCACCCTAATCCAACTACACAGATTTGAGAAAATTCATTTACATCTCCAAAATGAGCTTCCAATACACCAGGTTCAATATATTTTCCTTTTGAAGTTTTAAACATATCTTTAATTCTTCCAGTTATATATAAAAAACCATCATCGTCTATATAACCTTTATCTCCAGTATGAAGCCAACCGTCTTTTATTGTCTCATTGGTAACTACCTCATTTTTATAGTAACAGGTTAAAATAAATGGTCCTTTCATTAAAATTTCTCCTTGATCACTAATTTTTAATTCTACACCAGGTGTTGGTTTCCCAACTGATCCTATTCCTAATGGTTGGTATGGATTTAAGTTTGTACATGTGGCACAATTTTCAGTCATACCATAACCATTAGTTATGAATATACCCAAGTCTTTATACCAATTTAAAAGTTCAAGTGGCATTGCAGCTGCTCCGGTAACCAGAGCCTTAGCTTTGGACAAACCAAGAGCCTTTTTCAATTTTCTTTTTATTAACCAAGAAATAACAGGAATTTTTAATAATTTATTAAGTTTTTCCTGTGGCATTTTCATCAAAATCTTTTCCTGGAATTTTGCATAGATTCTAGGAACTCCTTGAAATGCTGTAGGCTGAATATCGTTAAGATTTTGGGCAAATGTTTCCAAGGATTCTACAAATGAAATCGTTCCTCCATACCTAAAAGCTACATGTTCAATAACAACTCTTTCAAAAATATGATTAAGTGGCATGTATGAAATAAAACTATTATTTCCCCTTAAATCAACTTTTAATGGGTTACCGTCTTCTGTTATTCTTTTAGTATTAAAAAGCGTTTCGTATGTTAATACAACTCCTTTTGGTTCGCCAGTCGTTCCTGAAGTAAAAATAATTGTCCAAATATCTTTTAAATTTGGCTTAAAGTCTTCAGTTTGTGGCTCAAACTTATTAATAAAATCATTCCATTGGTGTCCAGCGTTAACTATTGAATGATTTTTATACTGAGGAAAAGCAATTATAGGCATTTGTGAATCCACTCCTTTCTTCATTTCCTCCCAATTTTCAAGTTTGCCAACAAAAAGAGCTTTAACATCACCGAAAGTTAGAAGATTATTAATTTCTTTTGAATTTAGAGTTGGAAAAAAAGGAACTGAAATATATCCTGCCATAGAAATCGCCAGATCTGCTATTACCCACTCTCTACAATTTTTTGAAACCAGACCAATATGACTATTTTTTTCAAGACCCAAGCTTTTTAATCCATTGGAAAGTTTTCTAGCCATTAATCCAACTTCATTCCAAGTGTAAGTTTCCCACAAATTACCAAAAGGTTGTTTTAAAAATGGTTTATCAGAAAGTTCTTTCTCCCATCTGTAAAAGGGAAAATCAAATAATTCATTGTTCATATTATTTTTGTTTTGTTGCAATAATTCAATTAAAATATGATTTTTTTTTAAACTCATATATAATTAAATATCAAAATGTTTTCAGTTTTATTAAAAAAATAATAATTATTCTTTTAATTTTTTTCTTATTTCTAAGTATTTCTGTTTATTAATTGGATATTTTAAAATAAAGAGAATAGAAATAAAATAAATTATCATTAAAAGTGGTCCCCCAATTAAACCAAGTTTTGATATAATTTCATTTGGAATATTTTCAATTTCGGTTTGAGTAGGAAATGAAATTAGTTTTAATAATAATCCAGCAAAGAAATATCCTAAACCAACTGTCAATTTGTAAGCAAATGACATTGTTGAAAAAAATAAACCTTCATGTCTCTGATCAGTTATTGATTCATATTCATCAACAACATCTGCCATCATTGAATTTACTAAGCTCATGGAAGTCCATAAAAATACATAAGCAATTGTATTAAATATTAAATAAGTAATTAATAATAGTGATTCTCCATTCTCAGGGAAAAAACCAAATATTCTAAGATTGAATGGGCTTGACATAAATAAACCAAAAAGAAATGTACTTATTATAACACTAGTTTTTTTATCAAATTTTTTTCCCATTTTAGGTGCAATAAATAATGAAATTACACCGCCAACAGCACCAGAGAAAATGATTATTCCTATTTCATTTTGATTTAGCTCAAAAAAGAAAGAGAGAAAATAAGTTATCAATGAATTTCCAATTCCAAGCGCAATATATATCATCATTGTAAAAAGAACCAGAGAATTAAAAGATTTCATTTTAGAAGCAGCAACTATATTTTTGAATAATGATTTTAACGATTCTTTCTTGCGTATTTTCGGAAGCCTATGAATCGTATGTTTGGTTCCGTAAACACTTAATAAAATGGTTATTACCATAATTAATGCGCAAAACATTGCAAATTTTGGATACGCATCAATATTTAATAAACCGGTGGACATTCCTTCCTCAGGAATAAAAAAATATATTAATCCAAAAAAAGATACGAATGGAGAAACTAATGTTGCAAACATTATTCTATAACTTGTTATTACTGTTCTTTCATCGTAGTCTGAACTAAGTTCAGCACCAAGTGACATTCCGGGAACTAAAAAAAGAGACAAAAAAAATCTAATTAAAATTGAAAAAAAAGTCATCCAAAGAAATAATTCAAATTGACTTAGGGTATCAAAAGGAGTAAAAAGAAGATAAGTTGAAATTCCGAGAGGAATTGCCGACATCGCCATAAATGGATGTCTCCTTCCATATTTTTTTGACTTATAATTATCCGAAATTGTTCCGATTATTGGATCAGAAACTGCATCAAATAAAAGAGCAATTAGTGTAGCAGTTCCAGTGTAAATTTGATCTAATCCAAGAATTTGACTAAAATAAAAGAAAACAAAAACAGCATACAAAATATCTTTAATACCAACTGAAATAAATCCCATTCCATAAAAAAATTTTGTTTTAGAATCTATTTTCATTTTCAATTAAATTAATGTTGATTTAAATTGTTTTATTTTGACATTATCAATTTTAAAGTTTCTGTCAATTAAAGTTAAAGTTAAAAGGTATGTAATTTTCATTAATTTTACATATGTTAGAACTAAGAAATATATTTAATGAAAATTAGAAAGCCTAGTATAGACGTTTTAAGCTCAAATTTTATTGAAAATGAAATTTCAATGAAAAAATTGTTGAAAGAACTTAACGTATATTATAAGTTGTCTAAAGAAGAAGGAACAGATTCTCAAATTAAAAGAGCTAGAACTAGAAAAAAATTACTTGCAAGGGAAAAAATAGGCTTATTACTTGATAAAAGAAAGCCATATATTGAATTAATGCCACTAGCTGGTTTAAAACATGAAAATGGTTTTGGTGCAGGAGGAACTACTGTTGTAGTACTTGGATATGTTTCAAATGTTCTTTGTTTAATTAATGCAAATGTAGCTACTAGAAAAGCTGGAGCAGTTGATTATGCAACCAGTCTTAAAAATTTAAGGCTTTCACAAATTGCAACGGAAAATAAATTGTTGACAATTAACTTAGTTGAAAGTGGAGGAGCAAATTTGCCCGATCAAGATAGAGTTTTTAATAATTATGGTAAATTTTTTATGGAAATGTCAAGAAGATCAAAACAGGGTATTCCAACGATTTCTGTAGTTTTTGGAAGTGCAACAGCAGGAGGAGCATATATTCCGGGTATGTCGGATTATTCAATATTTCAAAAAAACACTGCAAAAGTTTTCTTAGCAGGACCCCCCCTTGTAAAAATGGCTACTAATGAAGAATCTAACGATGAAGAATTAGGAGGGGCCCAAATGCATAGTAGTATTTCAGGTGTTTCAGATTTTTTAGCTAAAGATGAAAAAGAAGCTTTAGAGATAACAAAAAAAATAATTAAAAAAATAAAGAAACCAACAGAAAATATTTTTTCTAAAGATTCTTTACCTCCAAAATTTGATGCTAAAGAAATTTTAGGCATTATTCCTTCAAATTTAAAAAAACCTTTTGATATCAGGGATTTAGTAAAAAGGTTTGTAGATGGTTCTGATTTTGTAGAATTTAAAGAAAACTATGGTAGAACAATGTTTTGTTGTTGGACTAAAATAAATGGATATCCTGTTGGTATTATAGCAAATAATGGTGTAATCTTTATTGAGTCTGCGAGAAAAGCAACACATTTTATTCAACTAGTAAATAAATCAAACATACCACTACTCTTTATTCACAATACAACAGGTTTCATGGTAGGAAAAAGATACGAACAGAATGGAATGATTAATTCTGGAGCTCAACTTATTCATGCTGTTTCAGGAAGCACAGTTCCTCATATTAGTTTACAAGTTGGAAATTCTTACGGGGCTGGAAACTATGCAATGTGTGGTAGATCTTTTGAGCCAAGATTCTTGTTTTCATATCCTAATGTCAAATCTGGTGTTATGGGTTCAGATCAACTTTCAGGAGTAATGGAAATAATTAAAAGAAATGCTGCATCATCATCAAATAAGTTGATTGATGAAAATAAATTAAAAAAAGAAAAAAAAGCTTTGGCTGAAGACGCAGAAAAGAGAGCTAGTGTTTGGCATACAACATCTAATGTTTGGGATGATGGAGTTATTGATCCTACAGAAACCAGAAAATATTTGTCATTAGCATTAGCAGCAGTTTATGCATCTGAAATAAAAGGAACAGATTCTTTTGGAATTTTTAGAATGTAATATTCATATGAACTACTTTGAAGATAATGACATAAAAAACATAAAATCATTCAATTTTGACTTTATTAATTGGTATGAAAAAAAATATGTTTTAACCATTGTCTTAAATCGTCCAAAAAAGAAAAATGCCTTACATCCTCAAATGATTAATGAAATAGCATTTGCTTTTCAATATGCGTGTTTAAATAGTAATATAAGGGCATTATTACTAAAAGCAAATGGAGATGTTTTTTGCTCTGGATTAGATTTAAAAGCAGTATCTGGAGATTCAGAAAATAATTGTTCTACTGTTCCTAAGTCAAAATCAAAAATTTTAATTGGAGAAATATTTAATAAACTTTATAAACCAAAAATTTGTCAGCTAGAGGGTGATGTTTATGCAGGAGGATTATTGTTAGTTGCAGGATGTAATTATGTTGTTTCTGTTGACGGAATCAAATTAGGTTTACCAGAAGTTAAAAGAGGAATATTTCCAATGCAAGTTATGGAATCTCTTTCTAAAATTATTTCATTGAGAAATGTAATTGATTGGTGTGTAAGGGGTTATAATTTAAAAGCTGAAATGGCCCTATCATGGGGTTTAATATCAAAAATTTCAACAAAAGATAATATTGACTTGATAGTTTCAAATTGGCTTAATGAAGTAGTAAGCAATTCTCCAATTGCAATTAAATATGGATTAGAAGCTTTTGACAAGATAAACTCTAGTGAATCGAATCATAAATATCTTTTAAAAATGTTAGAATTGGTTTTGAATTCTGTTGATGCCAAGGAAGGGATAACTGCTTTTAAAGAAAAAAGAAATCCTAATTGGAAATAATTAATATTTTTTTAAATTTACTATGCTTGCATAGTATTTTTCTTTATTTTTAGTATTTAAATACTAAACTATAGTTGATTTATATTGCAGTTACAAAATACATAACACAATGATAAAAAATAAA
>Ga0129342_1000209_pt1 | contig 23286 bp, 29 predicted proteins | sample CPBDNA_5_FD_94426 | JGI IMG/M metagenome (GOLD analysis project Ga0129342, IMG submission 94426) | Freshwater to marine salinity gradient microbial communities from Chesapeake Bay, USA - CPBay_Sum_15_0.2_DNA | ecosystem: Environmental > Aquatic > Marine > Coastal | place: USA: Chesapeake Bay...
TGATGACGTCTCTACGCTCTTTCACTCTCGGAGATGAAAGTCCTAAGAGGGATACCGATGGTTCTTTGAACCTTCAACTGCCTAGCAGAAAGGGTAATCCCTGACGGACAATTTTATTTGACTAATGGGTTATATATACTTTATCTGTAAATGTCGAATTTTTTGATGTCGCAATATACTTAACAGATTTTTGTACCTGCAATTATACGTAGTGGACAATCTGTCTGTGGAATGTCCACCGTTGATACCAAATAAAATGCTAAAAAAGCAAGTGCTATTGATGTTATTATTAGTAACTTATTCATCTTTTTTGAAGAGTTTCTCTTCCTCGATTAAATCTTCGCACAGAAATGTAATCTTCCAGAACGTTCTTCTATCTTCTAATGAAATCTTCTCAACAGGAATTTTTGCGAACGCTAATTCCCACCACTTTATTATTGTACTAAAATCTTTTAATGTTAACTCTACCATACAAAAAGGTATAAAAAGGATATTTAAATTCTTTTGTATTCTACTGATTTCTTTCTTGTACGTACATTATAACGTAACACGTATTTACAGCAAGGACAATGTATATCATCTGTCTTGATAAATACATTGCAAAGTGAACATCTTTTTGATACCTGATAATTCTTTTCGCCCTTTTTTGCTTGTATTCTCAAGCATAGGTTTTTACATGTATGCATAAATACTAAAAGTATATTCCTAATATAAACCTAGCTGATTCGCTACGTCAGTCCTCTCCCTCAACGTAAAGCATCATAGGAGTATGCAATCGCTCACACCACTAGGTATTTATAATAATATTTATATGCTTTAAAAATATTATTTTTGTATGTCTAAATCAGATAAAAATGAGATAGTAGAGAAAGAAGTAGTCATATCAAAACCAGTTACCAAGTGTACTTGTAACGGTGATATAGGTAGAAATATTAGATGTCCTAATCACGGTGATTCTGACAAAAAAGGACAATAAATGACAATTTTTGACAAAGTTTATTAGTCACTAATATATGACATATACTAATGGGTATTAAGGATACTTTTGGTAAAATAGGTAATTTATTCACAGTTAACAAATCCTATAGTGAGACTACCTCAAGACCATCTATTGCTCAACCCTATATGAGTACCGACACAGGTGCTAAACTTCCAATTTTCCCATTCCCATTGATTATGATTTATGAGTTAGCAGAAAACATTGATGCTTTACGTATTCCTATTGAGACTATTAACAGAGAGATGTTTAAGAACGGATTTGAGATTGTAGAGAGATTCAAATACAAATGTAATAATTGTTCTAAAGAATTTCAATATGCACCAAACATTAACGTTGAGAGAGAAAGTGCAGAAAAATCAAAGATGTTACAGTGTGATTCATGTCAAAGTTATGATTTAGTAAGACCTATTCCAGAACATAGAAAGATACTTGAAAAACTAATGTCTAATCCTATTAATGGAAACAACCAAACACTTGAAGATGTTGCAAGACAGTTAGAAAGAGATTTGGAAATTGCAGATAATGCATACTTGTTGATGTTAAAGAATTATTGGATAGATGATTCTACTGGTGATATTGATTATGATAAAACTGAGATCAAAGAACTGTTGAGAGTTGACCCACCACAAGTTGCAATGATTGCAGATAGTGATGGTAGAATTGGTTATGATGATAAAAAACAAAAGATTTGGGTATGCCCTAGATTTGAACATAGAGACAAGAGATTGTATTCTGAAAGATGTGATAGATGTAATGCACAGGGTATAAAAGCAATCATGGAAGTAAACTCTGTATATTCTGTTGGTGTACCACACCCAAAAAGAGTCATCTATGGTGAAGGTGAAGTAATTTGGAAAGCAGGAAAGTATAGACCTTCACTGATTTATGGCTATTCTCCTATCTATGCAGTATGGTCAAAGGCTATGTCATTGTCTCACATGGACGAATATGTAAGAAAATACTTTGATAAGATGAGACCACCAAGAGGATTGCTAGTTATTGCATCAAGAAATTATGAAACATTCAGAAAATCATGGGATGCTCTTGAGCAGAAGGCTATTGAAGATCCTTACATGATTCACCCATTGATGGTAGAATCAGACAAAGGTGGAAAGAATATGGCAAATTGGATAGACTTTACTGGTTCATTACAGGAATTACAATTCATTGAAGTTAGAAAAGAACTAAGACAAATAATTGGTGCAGTGTTTGGTGTGCTTCCATTGTACTATGGTGAGATGGTAGGTGGTTGGTCACAAGAAGGATTACAAGTTACAATTACAAACAGAGCAGTAAAATGGGGACAAGACATATTATACAAAGCATTTTTCAAGAAATTCACTGAAGTTATGGGTGTAGATGATTGGGATCTTAAACTTGTAGCAGGTGAAGAGAATGATAAACTATCAGAATTACAAAGAGATGGTGTAGAGATTCAAAACATGGCTATGTTACAACAAATGGGATTTAAAGTAACAAGAACACATACGGGTGAGTTTAATGTATCAAAAGAATCATCTATTGATGGACAAAATGAAAATATGGATAACAGTGGAATTGATGGAAGAGGTAGAAGTACAGCAGCACCAGTAGAAAACAGACAAAACTTTGAAGGACAACCAATGCAAACAAGACCATCAGATATGGGTGGTATTTCACAAGGAAGTCCTTCATCTGGTAGTGGTACAACTCTAAGTCAAAAGAATTATCATGATGGAATTACTCCTGCAAACTTTGAAGTTGTAAAGAAAACATTACAAACTGCAATGGATTATGGGTGGAAAAAAACAAAAACAGTAGATGAACTTAGAAAATATGGAGGTATGACAGTTAGACAAGCAAGAGAAATTGTAAAGCATGAATTAGGAATGACAAGGAGATGGGAAGATGATGATGAAGAGTAAAAAGAAATTAGAAAAACCAGTACAAATCAAAGTACCTAAAGAAAAGGTTACTAAAAGTAAAGATAAAATAGATAATACCATATCTGAAATACAATTACAGATAAAAACATTTAAAAATGAAGAAGTATTTGTATGTTTAGAAGATTGTTTAAAGAAGATTAAAAACATAAAAAGAGATCATGGCAACTAAATTAGACGTTAATATAGGAAATACAGATTTAGGAAAGAAAATCTGGGACATTCATCAGAATAATGAATATACCAAAGTCAATAATTACAAGGAAGGTATGTGTTACAACTGTTTTGAAAATAACGCAGTTGCAGCATTAGTGCTTGATATTTGTGGAGATTGTGCAGGAAAAAGAGGTAGAGAGACAATTTTAGTGCCAATTAAGCAAATTTATTATGGTATGTGCTACTTTTGTGGTGATTACAAGTTCAATTTAGAACAGATTAATGGTAGATTATGTACTAAATGTCATAGAAGATGTGCAACTCACATCAAAGATTACAACAAAAAAGGTGGTCAATTTGGTGCAGATCCATTCTGGAAGTCAGTAAAACGAAGACATGGACAAGATTGGAAGTTAATTATGAATGATCCGTCACAATCCTATAGACGTTAATCATTTTTTAAAATAAAATTAATTCTATCCATTTCATAATCATAAAATTTCATATCATAATCTATGATTTTGTTTTTGTTAGGAATGGTTGATTCAAAATATCTATCAACTCTCCAAGACAGCATTGGTTTTCTTAAAAATCTTGGGAAAAATTCTAATTGCATTTTTTTCTTGTTAAATTTTATTTTATCATGCAATACTAGAACTGTTTTATCATTTTGATAACCATATATGTTACCGTTTCTAAAATGAACTAATGATTTTTGTAATGTAGGTCTTTCTTTTTCTTGATTTGTGTTTGTAACTACCCATAATTTTGATTTGTCATTGATATACATGTCAACAATGTTAATTTTTTTCATTGGTTCTGTTAGAAATCCTTTGTAAAATCTTTCAAATTCTTTCATATTATCGTAAATATATATCGAAGAAGCCATACGTTTTATTAACAATACTTATTAATAAACCCTTTTTTCCTATATTATGGCAGTTTATTCAAAAATCAAAGCCAAAAACATAGAAAAATGTAATGTTTGTAAAAGTAAAATTTACAAATACGGTAGAAAAGATTTTGAAATTGAATTATGTTACAAATGTGGAAAGTTTTCATGTAATTCAAATGTTTCATTAGGTGATCTTACGTTCATCATAGCAGAAGAACCAATGATTATACCATATTTGATTAAAATGGAATATCTAAAACCAATATAAATATAAATAGTTGTAAGACTTTTATACTACATGTTAGAAATTCTTGACACAATATATCAGGAAGCTGTAATTGCAATCGCATTAGGTACAGGTTCAGGTGTTTTGGCATACTTTAGAAAAATTTCAAAAACACAAAAGAATTTATGCGAAACTGTAGAAAGATTGCAAAAAACTATTATTATTTTAGCAAAAGCTGTTGATAAACAATCAAATAGATTACACCCAGAAGCAAATTCTGATTTTGATGACCTAGTAAAAGAACTACTAGATAAATAATGTGAATGAATCGTTCACAAGGTTTAAGTAAGAGTTAAATAGGTCGATACTATACAATTTTCATGGCAGATCCGTTACTGATCGCAGTAATTGCAACCGTAGTTGGTGCAGGATTAAATACCGTAAGAGGTTACTTAGGAAGTGAAGAATCATATTCTGCTAAGAAACTTATTGGTGCTTTGATCGTTGCAGTATTTACTGGTGTTGCTATTGCTCAAACAATCGCCATAGACGGTATGAGTCTATTAGGTGTAGCCTTGATTGGTCTAACAGCAGGTTTTTCTGTTGATTATGCAGTCACAAAGGCAAAAACTACTCCAATCGAGTAGTAAAACTCCTTTTTTATCAAAATATTTATTAGTCTTTACCGAACTTCATTTATATATGGAAGATAAAGTGTTCTTTAACGGTTTTGAATCTACTTTAAAGAGTATGGAGAACATAAACTCAGATGAAAGATATTTTGAAGGTCTATTAACAGTACAAATGAAAGATAAACAAGGTGAAGTTACCATTGTTGATGAGTTATACAAGGTTTTACCTGTATGGATTGACAGAGGAGCACCAATTTCTGACACACATTCTAACAGAATTGTAGGTAGAGGTATCAATTATTCAAGAACTGTAGTAAAAAATGATAAAGGTGAAGAACTTCCTGCAATCAAAATCACTGGTAAAATATTCAAAAATTATGAATTAGACAATGTTATTTGGGATAAAATCAAGAAAGGAGAGTATAAAGGACTATCATTTGGTGGTGCAACTAGAACAAATAGAGCACCAATCGTTATGAAAGACGGTTCTATTGCTTATGCACTCAAAGATTTAGAACATTATGAGGTTGCAGTATGTAAAGATCCTGCTGTACCAATGGCATTAATAACTGATTTTAATCCTATTGCAAAAGCAGATCATGATGCAACTGAAAGAGGTGATGGTAAGATGGTAATTCAATGCAGTAAAATGGGTTGTTATGTTGAAAAAGCAGAAGATCCATGTTGGGAAGGATATGAACAAGTTGGAATGAAAGAAAAAGATGGTAAACAAGTTCCAAACTGTGTTCCAAAAGGAGATACAAAAAAAGCAGAACAATTAGATCCAGATCCAGAAAATGCTGATCCAGAACAAATAATGAATAGAGCAAAAGTTGTAGGCAGAAAACAAGAAATGTACAAAGCAGAACCAGATCCAGAACAATTAAAGATGGGAATCAAAGTTGAAATGGAACATACTGATGATAAAGAAGTTGCAGAAAAAATAGCAAGAGATCATCTAAATGAAGTTGCAGATTATTATACTAAATTAAAAGAAGTTGAAAAAGCAGATGAAGATAAACCATTAAACAAACCAATGAGAGATGATGGTGATAAAAAATTCAAAGTATATGTTAAAGATCCAAGTACAGGTAACGTAGTTACTGTAAGATTTGGTGATCCAAATATGGAAATTAAACGTGATGATCCTGAAAGAAGAGCATCATTTAGAGCAAGACATGATTGTGATAATGCTAAAGATATTACTTCAGCACAATACTGGTCATGTAAGATGTGGGAAAAAGAAACATCTGTTACTGAATACACAGAAAAAAACATTGAAGATGTAGCAAAAGCAGATTTAGGTAAATATAGTACATTCCAAGGTAAAGTTCAAGCACTAATGGATGAAGGTTATCCAGAGGAAAATGCAAAGAAAATAGTAGGAGCATTTGTTAAAGGTGAGAAAAAGAAAGATGGTGATGGTGGTGGAATGTCAACATCTACTGATGGAACATTTAATGCTGTTCATGGTGGAGAAGGTAAAAAGAAAAAGAAAAATGATGAAAACGAAAAAGAAAGTGGGGATCATTCCAATTCTGACGGTGAATTACATGGTATGTACAATCAAAATGGCTCTGATTTAAAGAAAGAATATTATGGTGGAATAAGAGAAAACTATGATGGAACTATAAAACAAGGTGGTATGGATATATCAGAAACAGGTGGTATTAATGTAAAAAGAACAAAGAAATTAAAAGATATTAAACGTTCATTAGAATGGAATGAAAAAATTATACAATTAAAAGAATTGAACAGAAACTTATAAATTTCAGTAATATATATATACTCAATATATTTAAATCCAGTAATAACATGACTCTGGAAGAACTTCGTAAAGAAGACCATGAAGATGAAGAAAAAGTTTCTGAAGAAAAAGAAGACGAGTCAGAAGAGGAGAACACAAACAAATCTTTTGATGAAGCCTTACTCGAAACTCTATCTAGTCTCACAGAGCACGTAAAAGCACTTTCAGAATCTCAAGCTGATTTAGAATCAAGACTTAATAAAGCTCTTGAGGAAAAACCAGAAACCCAACTCGAACTCCAACCTGCAACTTCTGATAAAGAAGACATTGGAGCTGAAGTCGTAGTTCCTGAAGCTTATCAATCCGATTCTGTTCAAGCAGGATTAGATGATGATAAATCTGGTGATGATAAACCAGAAAAAGATCAAAAAGGATTATCTATGCAACAAAAAGCACAGAAAGTCAACTTTGATTTTACTACAGAAACTCCAAGACCAAGTGCAGCAATCGAATCTGTTAACAAATCAGAAATGTCTGATTTTAGCATGATTTTGAAAGATGCAAGAGATGTTGGTTATGAAGGTTTATCAACAATCGCACAGAAGATTCAAAAAGGTGATTATTACACTCCTTCTGAAGAGGAGAGGTTGTTCTAAAAATGGCTCAAATACGAACAATAGACGAACTAGAAGCACTCTATTATGGACATAATAGAAACCTCATTAGAAAAGCAGATGCTCCAATCACAACATCAACTACTGGTGTTTTTAACGCAGTATTTGGTGCTTATGCATGGGCTCAGCTTAACTTAGAAGCAAATGCTTTTGGTATTTTGCCAAAAGTTCCATGGGATAAATCTGGTTGGCGTACCATTACGGCTAAACCAACTATGACTACAACCAATGGTAATACCACATTAGGTGGTACTGCTGAGGGTGGATCTATTGCCGAAACTGTCAAACCAACTTTACAAGAGATTGACATCAGACCAAAAACTGCTCAGTTAGCATTTAGTGCATCTGAGGTTATGGAATGGTTGGCAACTCACAGTAAAGATGACATCTGGGGTGGACTTGGTTCACTTAGATTGTATATGGCAGTTCAGCACAAAGAATTCATTAATAGAATGTTGCTAGCAGATGTTGAAAATGAAGCAGCAAACGCAAGTGCCAATAACAGTGGTACAACAAACTTCGAGACACTCGACAGAATCATTTCAAGTGATGCTGAAGAAGATGCTCTAGGTGGTTCGTACAACGGTTATTACGATTGTTGGGCAGCAAACGCTACCATTGATCGTGACTCAAGCACTACGTATGACTGTACTGTCGAATCTGCTTCTGGTACAATCGGTACTAATGGTGTCCTAACTGATGATACTCTGAGAACTTTCCTAAGAAAGATCAGAATCGCAGCAGGAAAAGATCCAAACGTCTTCCTCGGATCACATGAGGTATACTCAGAAATCCAAGGACTTTACATGCCTTCTGTCAGGATTCCAAATCCTTACGGTGAAGCACTTGTACAAGTTGACGTTAATGGTATCCAAACTTTCAAAGGTACTGGTGTCGGAATTCACGTTGATTCTATCTATGGAATCCCATTCATTCCATCAAAAGATGCTCCAAGCAACTCTGCTGACTCATCAGAGATCGGTAGATTGTTCGCTTTAGACACTTCTGATGCTGAAGGATATGGTTATCCAAGAATCGGAATGGCAATTGCAATTCCAACAGAATACTATGAAGCAACTCGAAGAACACCAGCTTATCCATTCGTAAATGATGCTTTCGTTGAGAAAGGCATTTACAGAACTATGGGTGAGACTGTATGTCGTCATTTCAAATCTCAAGGTAAGATTAGAGATATTAAACTCTAAATTGCCAAAATCCAATTTTTTCTTTTTTATTTTTGATGGTCTATGGTAACGCTACCAGTTTACATTTTTTCAATGTGTGCAGTATTAGCAGGTGGAAGTGTTGATTGTAATGAACATTGGGCAGTTTATGTTTATGAAGATATAGATGTTTTCAAATATTGTTATCCAGATGTGAAGAAATTTCATCATAAAGTAGCAGGTTGTGCAGTTTATGATGATGAACGTGGACATAAAATGATATTAGGTAATCTAGGTAAAGGTAAATCACATACTGGAGAATCATTATTTGCACATGAAATACATCATTTACAATGTTTGTGTAATCATCATGCTAATCCACCTGAAGAACCTAGAAGATGATAATCATTGATGATTAACATAGGCTTTTATTTATATACTTTCTAGGCACGTTCAAAATATATATTGATGAAAATTAATATATATTTATGGCACAAATGCCAGCATTAATTCCAAAAGAAGTTGAAATACAACGACTAAAGAAAATTTGGCTCATTGTGATCGCAATGGGTTCAGTTGCAGCATCAGTAGAAGTTGACAATTTTGTCGATGGTTCACTTCATCAAACATCCATTAGAGATAGTGCATTTACACCAGCTCATTGGTGGTTATATAGTCACTTTGTGGCACTACCAATAGGTTGGGGTACGGTTGCAATCTATGACAGAAAAGTTCCAGTTCTCAGAGGTGTAAATAATTCAATGAACACTGGTTTGAAAATGACCATTCTTGGTTACTTAGCAACAATGTTTACAATTGGTGTAAACGAGATGTGGCACTTCTGGTTTGTAGAGGAAATCTTTGCAGTTCCTAATCACTGGATGTTTAACATGGGAGTTGTAGTTGCCTTTATGGGAGCATTAGCTTATGTCGTAAGAGTATATGCTAGATTGGTAGAACTTGGTGCAGAAACTCCAAGTGAAAACCCATACGTTGCAGAAATGTACAAGATGGCTCTGGAAGGTAAATTATACAGCAGATCAATCCCATAATCTCTTTTTTTATATTATACCAAACTTAATTAACTTAGCTTAATTAAGCTAGCTAAGTCGTATGCGTTAGCTAATGTTTAATTAACCTATATTTTTTCCAAACTTTACACAAAAAGGATTTTGACAATAATATAATGTCTTATCACTATTTTCACTTTTTGTAGAATATGTTAAAAGATAACAATCATCACAAATTTTTAATGGAATGTTAAATTTTAGCACAACATATTTATATATAACCAAATATTTAAAGATTTATGGCTATTACCACATCTGTAAGTGATTGGACAGCAGCTAACGTGGCAAAAACTTTGTCCGTACAATCTGCTTTGACATCTAAATTAAGATGTTACAAGATCAAATGCACAGCAGGGGGAAGCGATACTTATGCAACAAACGGTGTTTCTGCCAACGTAAAGGAAGGTAGAATTTCAACCCTAGTAGCAGTAATTCCAGAATACAGTAGCACTGACTATATCGTAAAATATGATAAAGTCAATGAGAAAATCATACTACTCACTCATCCACAATCTGGAAATGCTTTCGTTGAAGTAACTAATGCAACTTCTATCGCAAGTGCAACATTTGAGTTCCTAGTATTCGGCTACTAGAGTCCAAAAAGCCTTTCTTTTTTCTTAAACTTTATATATTTCGATTAGTACAAATATACATGGTCGAATATAATCATAATGCAATAACAGTCGGTTCAGCAGATGCCACTATTAAAGCAAGTCATGGTGTAGTAGTTGCAGTTCATGTCACATTAAAAGGAGGAGCAGGAGATAAACTCGTATTAAGAAATGGAACAAGTAATAGTGATCCTATCGAATTTGAAGTATATGGAGAAGATGTTCAAAATGTCATCGAAATAAACAGAAGATTTGAAGACGGTATTAGAGCAGATTTTACTGGCAGTACAGCACGTTATATAGTAGTTTACAAGTAGTAAATTTAAATAGTTAGCATACTTTTATATATTGATGGCTACTACATATTGTACTGTTGCAGATGTCGCAGATTTTCTACGTGTTCCAATCACTGCTACTACTACTCCAAATAAGACTCAGGTCGAGAAGATTATCAATAGAAAAGAAGAGGAACTCGACAGAAGAATAGGTCATACATTTGGCAGAAATAAGACTGTTACAAAGGAAGTTCATGATTTACCATTACTTTATACTTATGGGTGGGGTACACCAATATTTCTAAAACATAGAAATTGTAGAGATTTAGATTCTGCCGAGGGTGATAAAATAGAAATTTGGCAAGGTGCAGATTCTACTTATACTGATATTCTAAGTAACACACAATGGTATGATTTTGAACCAGTTTACGGTAGATTATTTTTAAGAGGATATATTTTTACTATTTTAAGAAAAAACAGAGTTAGAGTTACTTACCGTTATGGTGATGCAACAGTTCCTTATGACATTCAAGATGCCTGTGTTAAGTTAACTGCAATAGACATTTTGAACTCTAGTTTTAGAATGGACGTATTACCTATGGGTGGAAGTGGTATGGATATTCAAGCTGCAAAAGCAGATTGGAGAGCAGATATAGAAAACTGTGTTGAGAATCGACAAGAAGTATTCTTCATACCATAATGGAAAAATCTCAAAAGTCTTCTATACCAGATGATATAGAAATAGTTTTACATGATGCAAAAGATATACCAAAACAACAAAAATCACTTTATACTAGACACATGACTATGTTGGCAAGAAAAGCTAATCAAGAACTTTATGATAGATTTAAAAACACAGCAGATATAGATTTTATACCAATGTATGTTTATTATGATGTTATGAATAAATCTATAAAATTAAAATGTAGAAAAGAATTTTTAGACAAGTATTTAGAAGTGGAAATTGATTTTGCAAAATGGTTGAGAAGTAAAGGTATGTTTAAAAAAGCAGGTAAATGGGAACAATATAAACAGAATGAATTTGCTAAAAAAAGTCCACATTTAAAAGACCAAAAAAAACAATACATAAAAGAAATGAGAGAACAGGGAAAAATAAGTGAATTTGGTAAAACTATTAAAAAGGATTCAAAGGTATCACAATCAAGTACAGTAATGTATTCTAGGAAAGCAGAGTATTTACCAAAAACTCAAAGAACAGATAAAACTATTGAGGTTACACAACAGCAGTATAATAAACCCATAAAGGGAGCTGATATGTTAAAATTATTTAATCCAGAAAATGAAGAATTAATTTGGGGTGGTAGTAATTTTAAATCTTATGTTATAGGAAGAGGTGTAAACCCTAAAATATACAATAAAATAATGAAAGAAGTATTAGCATTATTATGGAAAGAGTTTGAAAAAGTAAATGTTTTAGAACTTACAGAAGAAGGTGTTGCAGAATTTCAAGAATCATATCTTTCAAGATTTCCTAATATTGAAAGAGTAAGAGATTGGTTTGTAAATAAAGGTATTTACAATACATCATCAGGTCATTATTATACATTAGAAAGATTCATGAATTTAAAATCAAACAAAGCTAGGGCAAATTTCATAGATAGGGCAGTATTTATAATATCCAACTCAATATACATGAAAGCAAATAATATTAATCCTTTAACAGTAAGAGGAAAACCAAGATTAAACGCAGGTATGAAAACCAGTATAAAAAGAGCACAAAAATTCAAGAAAATATCTGCCGAAAGAAAGAAATATTCTACTGAAAGAACAAAGAAATATGATGAGTGGAGATTAGATGATAGAAAAATTGCTGCTAATCTTAAACGTAAAGTGACTAGGAGTAAAAGGGAAAGATAAACTTAATAATCTAGTATTTATATAATTAATCATGACCACTAACTCTACAATGTATGATACAGCAAAGGATCTAAAAAACCTTATATCTGATAATTGGACATTATCGACAAAACCTGACATCACTTTTGTATGGGAAGAGAAGGCAACAGGATTTATGGACGATAGGCGTGACTTTATTATAATAAATCCTACTAATGAAAATCCTCAGTATTTTAGCCTTTATGGACAGGATTTCTTTCATGAGATTTATTTGAATGTAGATATACACACATTTCAAAATATGGATCATAATCAGAATATAGTTAATGAAGTATTCTCAATAATTAAAACGAACATAAGAGGTACTAACTATGTAGACTTGATGCTCATAAACTCTAGTCATAATAACGACTTATATAGGAACATATACCGTCACAATATAACAGTTAGATTCAGAAAAATTAATCCATAATATTTATATGTTAAATATTTAAATATCATTCATGGTACGAACAGGTGCTCATGGCTATCTAAAGTATGATTTTGAAACATCTTACGCTAGTGGTGGCACAGCAAACAAAAAATTTGGTCTACAAGATAGATTAACTAGCCTTTCATTAACTAACAATAGAATTAATTTACCTTCACTTAATCAAAATACTTTACATTCATTTGCTTATGGTCAACAACAAGGAACTGCTTCAGTTTCATTTGTTCTTTCTAATCCTTGGGTTTTTGGTGCAATTTTAGGAGAACCTTCAACTACTGGTTCAAGTCCTTATGTTCATGTTTATCCTCATGCATCAAACGGATTAAATAAAACTCCTAGAACAATAGTAACAGAAGTAGGATTTGATGGAGCTTCTGCTGATGTAGTCAGAACTCTTAAAGGTGGATTAATGAATTCGTTATCATTATCAACATCTGTTGGTGGTTTAGTAGAATGTACTGCTGATATTACTTATGGTAAAGAAACAGCACCAAGTACAACATTAGGAACTGCTCCAACAGCACCATCACAAGAATTTCCTTATACTTTTGCACATGCTGAATTAACATTTGGTGGAAATGTAGTTGCACAATGTCAAGATGCAAGTATTAGTTTATCACAAAACAGTGAGTTACTTTATGGATTAAATTCTCATCATGCTGTAGATTCTTATAGAAGAGTTTTAGATATTACAGGATCATTTAAAGCATCTTTCATTAACAAGACTTTATTAGAAGAAGTATTAGAACAAGTTAAAGCAGGTACAAGTTCTGGAACATACAGTGAGACAGTAGGTGGTTCACCAGAATTCCAATTCACATTTATTAAAGATAATACTAATGAGAAAATAGTTATCACTGGATCTGGACTATCAATTTCTGATCTAGGAATTACTGGATTTGAACCAGTAGAACCAATCTTTGAAGAAATTAATTGGCAAATGAAGACTGTTACAGTCACAGCAACAAATACAACTTCAGCAGAAGAATAGAAACCCTTTTATATAATTTATCTTTATTACTTTTGTGGCAATAAAATCTTTTCAAATAGATTGGAACGGTACACCAGAAACAGTAGAATATGAAGATGATATTACTTTTGGTGAATTAGAAAATATTCTAAACAAGTGTTTAGATATGACAAAAGTAAATGAACCTAAAGTTAACATTCCACTTTACAGACAATTAATCACAAGTACGGTTATTGTTAAAGCACCTTTTGCGATTAAAGATGTCACTGCTATTAGAAATCTTAAAGCAAGTGTTGCTAAAAAAATCATGCAGGAGGTCATGAAGGATTACCCTTTAATGAAGTATTTGGAAGAGTGGGTGGAGACATTCGTGGGAGAAGAAATAGATACCTCTCAAGCATATACTACTTCTTTGCAAGAGAGTTCGGGTGGACAAAAGAGCAAGTAGATGCTCAACCATCACTATATTTAGACTCTTTAATATATGAATACAGAGAAGAAGCACGAAGAGAAAGAGCAAATTTAAATAGAAATAAACGTTAGGACTTATATGAGGTGTATTAAATGAGTGCAGAAGATGACGTATTTACTCAAGAAATGCAAAATGCAATAAAAATACATAAAAAACGATTACAGTTAACTACAGAAGAATACAAGAAAAGATTAGACTATGAGAATAAATTAGTTAAAATGAGAAGAATGGAGCAAATTTTAACCAGAGCTGCTCCTATGGGTGGTCTAGGTGGTATGGCTTTTGGTATGCTTCAAAACATAGGACAAGCAAAAATGGCAGGTTTTCAAAGATTAAAAGAATTAGAAGGTAAAAACAAATTAACACCAGAAGAAAAAGAAGAAAAATCAATGTTAGAACAATCTGCTGGAACTAATAAATTATTTGGAAAATTAGATAAATCATTTGAAAAACATTTTGGTGGTAATAGTAAATGGAATAAATTCTTTGCAGGTCAAGGTAAAACAGCAGCAATGGGAATGGGATTAGGAGCAATAGGTGGTGGTATGGCATTAGGAAAGATGATTATTGATTCATCACCAATGTTTCAACAAATGTTAAAATTACTTAACTTTGGTATTATGATGGTACTTAGACCTATAGGTGATTTCTTTGGATTCTTAATGAGACCTATACTGTTAATGTTACTTAGAAAGTTTATCATACCATTTTATCAAACAGCATTGCCTGTATTACAAGAGATGGGAACAATACTAGGTGAACAAATTGCAGGTGGTATAGAGAATTTACTTAACCTATTAGATGGTGTTGGTAAGATTATCTACGGTGCTTTAACATTTAATTCTGCACTACAAAAAGAAGGATTTGATAAAATAAATGGTGTATTTAATAAAGATATTAAAGTCAATGAACAAAACCCAGAAGTAAGAGATGCAGGAACTAAAATTTCAGATAAATTAGGAGCTGTTGGAGAAACAATAACTGCTAAATTCCAAAGAACAGCAACAGCTTTAGAAGCATTAAAAGATGCACCTAAAACACAAGCAGCACAAGAAGCATCAATAGAGATGGCTAAAAGAGTAGATCAATGGACAGTTGCAATGTCAAAAGTATTGCAAACAGAAGGAATGATGAAATTAGGAACAATAAGAACTGAAGCTGAAGCAGGATTAAGACAAGGTAGATTTGAATCAGTAGATGATGCTATGCTCTGGTTTTCACAACAAATGTATAAGGGTGGAATAAATAAAATGGCAAATGGTGGAATAATCAATGAACCTGTAATGGGTATAGGAAGATCAGGTCAAGGATATTTGATAGGAGAATCAGGAGCAGAAAGAGTTACACCAATGTCAGGTGGTAGTTCTAGTCCAGTAATCATTAACGTGTATGGAGATGTTAATGAAAAAACAATGGATAGTTTTGAAAGAAAAGTATTAGACGTACTTAATCGTTCTAACTCAAGGAGAGGATTGTAGTGGGAACTATTTATATTAGAAGATTTGATGAAAGTGGTGGATCTACTTATATTTCATATTGGTATAAAATTCCAATATTTGATGATGTAAGTATAGATTACAATTCACCTGCATCACCAATGCCATTACCAGAAGAAGATGATGAAGAACAAATCATAGTAAAAATGGAAGGTAACTCTGCTACAATAAGTGTTAGTTGGTTAATTAAAGAAGAAACAAGTAATATGGGTACAGCAAATACGCCTACATTTACATGGGGTACAGATATTCAAAAAGTGTGGGAACAAGTAAGTTTTCTACAATCTAAATTTGTACCAAAATCAGTAAATGATAATTTTGAATTTTGTATTGATGCAGATGATGACGTATTAGGATTATTATCTCAAAACGCAGAATTTGATTTTAAAAAGGCAGGAACTATTACAAGATTAAGTTTTAGAATACCAAGTAATGAACCTGCAACTATAAGAGCATCATTACAATTTATGGTAGGTAACGTAGTAACTGCTTATGCATTAGATGTACCCTCATCACCAAAAGACTTTGCAGTAACTTCTGGTGCAGCAAATAGATTAGATGCAAGTTGGACTGCTCCAAGAACAACGAATGGTTCTGTAACATATACTGTTTATTATAAAAAACGTGGAACTAATGTATGGTTTGAAGAATCACTTGTATCTTCTACATCTGTTCAAATTAATTTAGGCAGTGGAAACTCATCTACAATTTGGGACGTATACGTAAGAGCAGTTAATTCTAATGGTAAAGGAGAAAAATCACCTACATTAGAGGTGACGATACAGTGACCAAAAAATTAGCAAAAGTAATTATTACCAACACATCTGGAACACATGAAGTAAAAATACTTAGTGCTATAATAAGAAAAGAAGGAACAAGAACAGTAGATACTGCTGAACTTGTATTACCTGCAAATACAAAAGCAGATGAAAATGATAGAGTTAGATACATACAAGATATTAATGATGTCACAAATCTAACAGCAGTTTATAATTTTCAAGGAAGTACAGTAGATGAAGGTGGTTATGATTTAGATGGTGATGATTCTTATGATTCAGTTATTAATCCATCTAGTACAAAAACTATAAGCACTAAAACATATAAAAATACAGATTTAACATCTCCAAGATATTATATGAATTATGGCATAATATATGCAGGAACAAAAACAACTGTATCACATGATACTAAATTTGATTTTTCAAAACAATTTGATATTGTATGTGCAGGTTCTTCAATAGATGTATCTGGTGCTTCAGGTGGCTCTGTTGGTGATAAAAGAATATTTTTTAGTAAGATGGATTCATCTGGTAACGGAATAGAAGTAGGAATAACAAAAAATTCACAAACTATTGGTTTTATAACAGATGATTTTTGGACAGGTTATGCAAGAGTTAGGTTTAATTCTATAGAAAGAGAATATAAACAGGAATGGAAATACACATCAAGTAATACTGCTTACGGAAAAGTTAATGTAGATAAACCATTTATTTTACGATTATGGAGAGAAGGAGATAATCTTTTAAGATTTAGTTTTGATGGGGAAGAAAGTGGATCTTGGTATAATGGTGCTACATCATTAAGTAGTTTAACATTAGACACATCAGATACAGGATCATCTGATTCACCACAACCACCATATACATTAGCAAATACATCAGATATTTGGATAGGTGCAGGAAGAGATGGATCAAACAACGCTGCTAATACTTGGAAAGGAATAGCATTTCAATTAAAAATATACACAGGTGGTTATTTGGATCAAAATGATGCTGAATTGTTACAAATGAGTTCATCTACTCCAACAACAATGAAGTTTAACGGTAGGATTTTTAATATAAAAGATAGTGTAAAGAATAAAACTTTATCATGTAAAGGTGATGGAGATGTTATTTTAAATTATTCATTCAACTCTAATCAATTTGATAACACAACACCAAATGATTCTTCATTTATTACTAGAGTTTCAATAGGTGGAACTAAAAAGAACATATATGATGATGGTTCTACAACAGATGATATAATGAAATCACTTATACTTTTAGCAGATTCATCTTATTCTGTAATAATAGGAACTGGTTACAGTCCACATACATTAGTAGGTAATTATGTGGCAGAAGGTTCATTTTTGGTTAATGTCAGAACTGTTTTAAACGGTTTAGCTGATTCTGCTTTCTGGTCTAATGGAAGAAAGATATTTTATTTAGAAAAAGATGAAGGTATTGCAACAGGTTTAGAATACAAAAGTAATCAAGGCGAAGAAAGTAGAGGAGTTAGAATTTTAGATATGGGTAAAGCTGATAACTATATGGTAAATTCTGTAGAGTTAATAGGCAGACAATTTCTTAAACACAGGAGTCAAGGACTTGGAGCTGTGTCAATAGGAACTGTAAAAGATTTAACATATTTTCCAAACAACTTAACATTAACTGATTCTTCTTCAGGAATATTAGTACAAGATACAGATTATACAGTTAATTATGATGAAAGAAAAGTTACATTTTTAGTTGCACATAACAGTGTAACCGCAGATTATGATTATGAAGACACATCTGGTTCATCTGATTCTTATTTTCTTGATTCTGATTCTACATCAATATCTACTTATGGTGAATATTATAGAAGATTATTTGTACCTCAATTAACTAAAAGAGCAGATTTCCAAAGATTAGCACAAAAATTAATATCTCATAATAAAGATACTAGAGATAGATACCAAATAGAATTACCATACTTGGCAAATAACATAAGAGAAAATCATAAAGTCAAGGTAATTAACAGAAAAACAGGTGTTTCAGGAACAGAATTAACAGTTAAACAAATAGAATGGCATTACCCTGAATCAAAAACAATTATACAAGTAGGAGAAAACTTAATAGATGGCTTTGATCTTGACCAAAACGATTCGTTAACTTTATCTACTACTGTATCTTCGATTCAAAAATCAAAGGTATAATAATAATCTTTAAATATATCAAAATCTTAGGGTATAACATGATGTTAATTAAAGGAAACGGACAATCACTCCCAACAGAAATCGATCCAAAAAATAATATTTGTTTAGTAGTTACCCACCAAGATGGAAGCAAAGAATGGTGGTACGGTGCAAACATTGTAACCAATGACGGTGATATTTATTATGCAAAGAAAGCAGCAGGTGAAACCCCAGCTACAAACGAAGACTTTGGTGCTTCAGCATGTGTTTTGCAGAATCCATCTTCAGCAGATACACTAGCAAAGACCGATACCTATGGTAGCGTAAACTCACCAATTACCACAACTGGTGCTGTTCAAGGCTTATATGCAGGTTATCCAAAAACCAATGACCAAGATTCAGATAATACAGGTGCTTCAGCAGATGCAGTATCTTACAGATTTGACTGGACAACAAGCCAAATCGATACATCAGCAGGAAACCCAATCACAGGTGGAGCAATTTATGATGTTGGACAAACAAGCCCAGTATCAGGTACTAAAATCCTAACACACTGGAATTTTAGCAGTCCTGCAAGTTTCCACAAGACAAGCACAGATACACTCAAACTATTCGTGAATCATACATTCAACGGAGTATAACCACACCATGTTTAATTCATGGGGTGTGTTCAATCTTTTAGAACGATTGAATATGAAATTTCCAAAAGCCACTGGTGGTCTTGATGATAAAGTTAGATACGAAGAAAAAGTAAACTTTGTATTAAAGAAAGCAGACAATAAAGAAATAAGAGGTCATAGTTAATGGCACGTAAAGCAATCTATAAACACGCAACTCAGGTAGATACTAATACCTATCCTGATGATGGTTCTTCTCCAGTCGGTTCTAATGAATGGAATGAAGCACCAGATGCAGAGGGAATGTTGGGATTCTCTCCACAAACAGCAACAATTACAATTTCTTCAGGAGCATTAACAGTTACCGATTCTGTTACAATTGCAGCAGCAGAAACAGGTACAACAGATACTATTGATACTATAGCAATTACAAACACAAGTGAATACGATTTACTTTATCTCTTTGCAGATGCAGGAGATACAATTACATTAACAAATACAAGTTCACCATCAGTAAGTGGACAAATTAGGACAGTTTCTAACGCAAATGAGACACTATCAACAACAAGTCCTACAATCCTTATTCGTAAGGGTAACTATTGGTATGGCTATGGTGGTGGTGTAGTCAACGCATTAAACGATGTTGGAGATGTCACAATTACAAGTGCTTCACAATATCAAACTCTAGTCTATAACGGTTCAGCTTGGATTAATAATTCTCCAGATAAATTATTTTATCTATGTAAAAACGCTGGTGCTTCAACTATTGAAAAAGGCAAATTTGTTTACATTAGTGGTTATAATACATTAAATTCTTACATTGAAGTTTCTCTAGCAGATAACACAAGTGCTTCAACAATGCCAGCTTTCGGTATTACAATGGAAGCAATTTCAGCAGGTTCAACTGGTAAAGTCTTACAACAAGGTAAGATGACAGGTCTTAACACTGATGGTATTGCAGAAGGTACAATACTTTACGTTGGAACTTCTGGTGATTGGGTAACAACAAAACCAACAGGAACCGCATTAATTCAAAATGTCGGTCTAGTGTTAAAAGATAATGCTTCTGATGGACATATACATGTTGGTGGTTCAGGTAGATCAAACGATATTCCAAACATTCCAGATGGAAAGATTTGGATTGGTAACGCAAGTGCAGTACCAACAGCAGTAACTCCAAGTGGAGACGTAACAATATCTAATGCAGGTGTAACAACTGTAACTGACTTGACAATTTCAAGTGAAGCACAGGGAGATATTTTATACTTTAATGGAACTAATTGGGTTAGATTACCAGCAGGAACTTCAGGTAAAGTTTTACAAACCAATGGTACAGGTGCAAACCCATCATGGGAAACAGCATCAGGTGGTGGAGCAACAATCGTTCACACATATACAAATACTACAAACACATCATACACAGGAACAGCATCAAGTTTCGGAACTGTCGGTGTAGGTGACAGAGATATTTACATTAAAAAGATTGATGCTAACAATGAGGGAGTCTTTACAAAGATTTGGAAGAACGGATCAGCAGTAGAGGTTCAAATTGCATAGATGTGGTGATGATGGAAAATGACTGTCACTTATCATGCAGGTAGAAGAATACAAGGTTTAGATTCTGATAGAACAGGAACACAACTTCCATTAGGTTCAGTAGGCGGTTGGGTAGAACTAGGAAGAACTACTTTAGGTAGTGCAGGAGATAATATTGATGTTACAGGTTTATCAGATAAGAGATATTATATGGTTTTAGCTGATGCTCAATTAGACGGTGCTGCTATGGATATGCAGTTTAGACTTAATGGCGATACAGGTTCAAATTATTCATCTAGATATTCATCTAATGGTGGATCAGATGGAACAACAACATCTGGATCTTCTTTGGTAGTAAATAGTCCTGATGATTCATCAGATAAATTTATTGTTGGTTATTTAGCAAACCGTTCAGCAAATGAAAAATTGGGAATTTGGCATAGTGCGGATACTAATGCAGCAGGAGCAACAAATGCTCCAAATCGTAGAGAAGCTGTTAATAAACACGCACAAACAAGTAATCCAATATCAAGTATATTAGGATTCAATGCTCAATCTGGTTCTTATGCTACTGGTTCAGAATGTGTCGTACTTGGTTGGGATCCAGCAGATACACATACTAACAACTTTTGGGAAGAATTGGATGAAGTTACAGCTTCAGGTTCTCCATCAACATTAGATACAAATACATTTACAGCAAAAAAATATCTCTGGATTCAAATGTTCACTGATAATAACGGAGCAGGTTATGCTGATTGGAGAATTAGATTCAATTCTGATACTGGTTCTAACTATTCAATGAGACAATCATCAAACGGTGGAACAGATGGCACATTTACTTCATTAGGTTATTTTGGTTCGTATATTCAATCAACAGGTAATACTTTTTGGAACGCATTTATTATTAATAACCAATCAAATGAAAAACTAGTCTTAGGTCATACAATGGGAAATGATACAGCAGGTGCAACAGATGCAGGTAATAGAATTGAATTTGCAGCTAAATGGGCAAATACATCATCCCAGATAACCCAAATGAATATCTATAGAGATAGTGGAACAGGAACTTTTGGTGATAATACTATAATAAAGGTATGGGGTGCTGACTAGAATGACTATAAAAGAAATGGAGAATGAGGAATAGAAATGGCATGGGCTAAGAATGGAACACCTGATACGTTGGGAAGTGCAGGAGGAGCAGTAACAATATCAGATTTAACAGCAACTAAATTTAATGTTATAATGTGCCATTTACTTCAAAATGGTGCAATAGACCAAAAATTCATCATAGATGGATTAACAACATCAACATACGCACAAAGAAAATCAAACAATGGAGGATCAGATACTACAAGCGTTAGTAGAGCTAACATAGATTGGGGACATGGTGGAGTAGCAAACGACCAATTCTATATTGCCTATGGAATTAACATATCATCAGAAGAAAAACTATTCATGGCTTGGTCTATGGGAGCAAACACAGCTGGAGCATCTAACGCACCTGTAAGAACAGAGGGAACAGGAAAACAATCTGGAACATCATCAGCATTTACTCAAATAGAAACAAATGATAATGGGGGTTCTGGAACAGATATTGGGACTTCGTCTAATCTTTCAGCATTAGGTGCAGATGTAACAGAAGAAGCAATTCTAGGAAACAATGTTCAATCAGGTTCAAGATTTGAAGCTACTGATACACGAAAGATTTATTATAGAGTATTAGCAAGTGTGACCTTTGAAGAAGAATACACATCTAACACAGGTTGGACACAAGTTGGATCGTTAGTTACAGTAAATAGTCATGTAACAGGAAAAGTTGCAGTAAATAATGCAGGAACAAATGCAGAACATCGTGTTTACAAATCTATTGGAACTACACTGAATGATACAAAATGGTTTTGTGATTTTGATTTATGGGTTGACAGTGGAACATCAACATCATTTCCATTAGCTTTGACCTCTGGAACAGGTGGAACTCCTGAAAATTCAGGTGTAAATGAAGATGTAATTGCAGTAGCAATAGATGGTAATAAACTTGGTATAATGCATAGAAATGGATCAACTGCAAGTTATACAGCATTTACATCAATTTCTACATCAACTAATTATTATTGTAGATTAATTCGTGATTCTGCAACACAAGCTACATTAAAAGTTTGGACTAATTCTAACAGAACAGGAGCTACAGCTATTTCAGATATAGTTAAAACAAACATACCATCAGATGTAGTGAATTTGGCTTATTTACAACATTCAACATACTCACAAGGTGGTGGATCATCAGGTGTTTCATGGGAAGTTGATAATGTTGACATTTACAACGGAGCAACATCTACTACTGACCTTGTATGGACAGAGGAAGTTTAAATATGACGGAGTTGTATGAATAAACATGGTTAACTATCTAGACAGCAGAAGAATTATGGGAACAACAGCAGAAAGAAGTTCTATTCCTGTTCCTGCAACAACAGGTGGTTGGGTAGAATTAGGAAGAACTACTTTGGGAAGTGCAGGAGATACTATTACAGTTTCAAGTTTAGCA
>Ga0129342_1000210_pt1 | contig 23266 bp, 20 predicted proteins | sample CPBDNA_5_FD_94426 | JGI IMG/M metagenome (GOLD analysis project Ga0129342, IMG submission 94426) | Freshwater to marine salinity gradient microbial communities from Chesapeake Bay, USA - CPBay_Sum_15_0.2_DNA | ecosystem: Environmental > Aquatic > Marine > Coastal | place: USA: Chesapeake Bay...
GCTAAGAAAAATGGTCTAAAAGTTGGGTTATATTATTCTCTTCCAGATTGGTCCTATAAAGATTACACCAACTTTACCAACAAATCAAAACGTTGATTTGAATGAAAATCCTGAAAGATGGAAAAGATTTTTAAAATATAGAAATAGTCAGCTCTTAGAATTAAAATCTCGCTATAATCCTGATCTTTGGTGGTTTGATGGAGATTGGGAGCATAACGCTAATGAATGGAAAAGCAAGGATTTAAAAAACATGTTAATGAAAAATAATCCAAATGTTATTTTTAATTCCAGAATTAATAATTTTGGTGATTATGAAACGCCTGAAATAGGAATTCCAGTTTACAGACCAAACTATAAATTTTGGGAATTATGTATGACAATGAATGATTCTTGGGGATACCAACACAATGATCAAAATTATAAGTCTCCTCTCCAAATAATTGATCTCTTTGTCGATACAATAAGTAAAGGAGGAAATCTTTTGCTAAATATAAGTCCAAAATCTGATGGAACTATTCCTACTGAGCAAAAAATAATTTTGGAAGAATTAGGAAGATGGAATAAAAAACATAGTTCAGCAGTTTTTAATTCTGAAAAAGGAATTCCATATGATCATTTTTATGGACCAACTACATTGAGTAAAGACAAGAAAACTTTGTATTTATTTATTAGAGATTTACCAAAAAATAATCAAATAGTATTAAAAGGAATTTCAAACAAAATTAATAGAGCTTATGTTGTTGGTAATGGGACTATTTTAAAAAAACAAACATTTTGTAAAGTATATTGGAATGAGTATCCAGGTATTACATATATAGAAATTCCAGAAAACACGAACGACCCTTATTATACAGTTGTTGCAGTAATTTTTGATAAGCCCATAAAATTGTATAAAAACGATAATGGTGCTATTGAAGCTAACTAAGATAAAATCAAAAAAATTTATACATAGTTTAAAATTTCTAATAAACAAAAAGGGGGATTTTAATCTTGAAATAATGTATGTGAAAGCTATTTATTAATTGTAAATTTTAATATCAATTTCTCCATTAGAATTAACATGAGCTCTATACATACCAGATGTATTCATTTCCATAGCTACATTACCTTTATTATCTATTGCAATTACTCCACCGTTTCCTCCCATTGATTCAATTTTATTAATAACAGTTCTTGCAGCCTTTTTTATTGAATAATTTTTATACTCTACAAGTGCTGCGATATCATAGGCAACAACCCCTCTAATAAAGTATTCTCCCCAACCAGTAGATGAAACTGCACAATTATTATTATTGGCATAAGTTCCAGCTCCAATAATTGGAGCATCTCCTATCCTATTCCATTTTTTGTTGGTCATTCCGCCAGTTGAAGTTCCAGCAGATAAATTTCCATACTGATCTAAAGCGACACATCCTACAGTTCCATATTTTTCAGACAAATAGTTTTGTTCTATAACAGAAGATGTTTTATTAGATTCAATAGTTTTTGTTCTATTTAAACTTTTAACTCTTCTTTCGGTTTTAAAGTATTCTTGATCTACAAGTTCCATCCCAAGTTCTTCAGCAAAACTATCAGCTCCATTTCCTGAAAGCATAACGTGTTGTGATGAGTTCATAACTTTTATAGCTGCTGATATAGGGTTTTTAATTCGTTTTGATCCAGAAATAGCCCCTGCATTTAGATTTTTTCCCTCCATAAATGAAGCATCAAGTTCTACCTCTCTATCATAGTTTAATACTGCACCTTTACCAGCATTAAACAATGGAGAATCTTCAAGAAAATTTATAGTCTTTTCTACTGCATCTTGACTAGTTCCTCCATTTTTTAAAATTTTATAACCAATCATTACAGACTCCTTTAAGGCATTCTTATATGCTTTTTCTAGGTCTTCGGACATGTTTTCTTTTGAAATTGTACCTGCTCCTCCATGGATAACTATTCCAAATTCATGTTTATTTGTCTTAGTTGAACAACCTATGAAAAAGAAGAGTAAAATATAAATGTATTTCATTTATTAAAATTTAAGGTTTGCATAAACCGGATTATGATCAGATGCCCATCTTTTTAGATTTGTTTTAACATGATGGTGACCTGATTTTATGAGATTAAAGTTTTTTTCAAAAACATAATCAATTCTATTAATTGCAGGTTCATTTAATTTAAATCCATTGTAGGTTCCATAATTAGAATTGATTTTATTTAAATTATTGTTAGTATCCATTAAAAAATTATTTAGAATAGAAATAGGTTTTGAATTTTCAACTGCATTAAAATCTCCAGTAAGGATGACATAATCGTCTTCTTTTGTTAATTCTTTTATTTTTTTTACAATTAGTCTTGATGACTCTATTCTTGCAATGTCTCCAATATGATCGAAATGCGTATTAAAAACCCAAATTTCTTTATTTGATTTTTTATGTTTAAATAACCCATAAGTACAAATTCTTTCCATAGAAGCATCCCATCCAACTGAGATTATTTCAGGACTAGTAGATAGCCAAAACGTACTAGAATTCATTAATTTAAAGTTGGATTTTTTAAAATATATAGGGCTAAACTCTCCTTTGTTTTTTCCATCATCACGACCCACTCCAACATAATTGTAATCTGATAGATTTAAATTCAAATAATTAAGCTGAGAAAATGTAACCTCTTGAAAACCAATGAAATCTGGATTTTCATCAATTACATAATCGACTATTGATGATCTTCTGTTTTCCCATATATCTTTTCCATCGTTTGGATTATTATATCGGATATTATAGGAAATAACTTTAATATCATAAGTATTGTCAAACGTCAGTATAATTAAAAAAATTAAAAGAAATCTCATGTACTATTTAATTAGTATTAATTAATAACTTTAAATTACTAATAGTTATTTATATACTTACATAATGAGAATATTTTTTTCGGTTATTGTTGTGGTTTTATTTGGATGTAAAAACATTGAAACAATAGAACTTAATTTAAAGGATAAAATTATAATTCCTAAACATTATGTTGTTAGTAAAACAATTGAGATAATTGAAATTGACGGAATTGAAAATGAAACTTCTTGGAAAAAAGCTAATTATACAGATAATTTTATAGATATAGAGGGAACTAAAGTGCCTAAACAAAAAACAAATGTTAAAATGCTTTGGGACAATAACTTTCTCTACGTATTTGCCAAACTATATGAAACTCATATATGGGGAGATATTACTGAAAGGGATAAAGTAATCTATCATAATAATGATTTTGAAGTATTCATTAATCCAAATAAAAATGTTTTTAATTATGGAGAAATTGAAATTAATGCTTTAGGAACAGAATGGGATTTATTTCTAAATAAGCCATATAGATTAAAAGGAAAAGCAGACAGTTCTTGGAATATTGAAGGTTTAGAGTCTAGTGTTTTTATAGACGGAACAATTAACAACCCTAACGATGTTGACAATTATTGGACTGTTGAAATGGCTATTCCGTTAAAAGAAATCTTATCATTAAAACATAATAATAATAGTAATAAAGTTGTTTCTGGTGATATGTGGCGTATTAATTTTTCTAGAGTTAATTGGGACTATGAATTAAATGAGGGAGTTTATTCAAGAAAAAAAGAAAATGGAAAATTGCTTCCTGAATACAATTGGGTGTGGTCTCCTCAAGGAATTATTAATATGCATTTACCTGAAAATTGGGGATATTTAGTTTTTTCTGAAAATGGTGGTATTTTCAATTTAAGTGATAAACTAATAAACGAACAGATACTTTATGCTGTTTTTCGTGAAGTTGCTTTTGGTGAATATAAATATTTAAAAAACTCTAAATTAAATTATCAAGTTAAATTTAAAGATATTGAATTTCTAAATAGAAAAATTTCATGTAATTTTCTAAAAACTAATAGTGGTTATAAAATAGATCTTTATGATGAAAATTCTATTATATCCATTGATGAAACTGGAAAAATTAAAAATTAGGTTATGATTAAAAAAATATTAATAATTTTTATCACTCTTACTATCATTAGCTGTAGCAATAACAATAAGGAAAAAGACTTTATAATTAGTACTTGGACCGGTGCTGGTAATAATTTTGATGAAGAAAAATGGATTAAAAAAATTAATTTTTATGATTCGCTTGGGATAAGTGAAGTTTTGATTGGAGGTTCACCTGATGTTTTAAGAAAAATAATTCCAATTGCCAATAAAAAAAATATAAAAGTCCATGGATGGATGTGGACTGTTAATAGACCAGGTGATACAATAGCTAACAAAAATCCAGAATGGTATGCAGTTAACAGAAATGGACAAAATTCTCTTGAATATAGAGCATATGTTAATTATTATCAATGGTTGAGTCCATTTCATCCAGAGGCCAGAAATCATATTATTAATAATGCTAAAAATTTAATGGAAGTTGATGGATTGGCATCAGTTCATTTAGACTACGTAAGATACCCGGATGTAATTTTAGGGGCAGATTTACAACCTAAATACAATATTGTTCAAGACACTGAATTACCTGAATACGATTACGACTATCACCCAATGGCTATAAAAAAGTTTAAAGAATTATTCAATAAAGATCCATTGACCATGAGAAACCCCCATCTCTCAACTGAATGGAGACAATTTAGACTAAATGCCATTACAAGTTTAGTGAACGAGATTGTTGAAATAGCCCATTCAAAAAACAAAAAGGTTACTGCAGCTGTTTTTCCATTTCCTGAAATGTCAAGGCAAATGGTTAGACAAGCATGGAACGATTGGAATTTAGATTCAGCTTATCCTATGCTTTACAATAATTTTTACAGAGAAAATATAAATTGGATTGGGTTTGCCACTAAACAAGGAGTTAGCGATGTTGATTTTCCAATTTTTTCTGGACTATATGCTGGAGCATTAAAAAATCCAGGAGATTTTGAAAAAGCAATTGATATTTCAAAAAAAAATGGAGCAAGTGGTGTATCAATTTTTACAGCTGATGGATTAAATGACGAACAAAAATCTGTTTTAGTAAATATGAAAAAAAGAAGAAATTAAATGAGAAAGTCATTTCTTATAATTTTATTGGTTCCTTATTTTGCTTTAACACAGAACAAAATTTCTAAAGGGTTCACTTATTTAGCACTTGGAGATAGTTACACAATTGGTGAAAGTGAAAAAGAATCCAATAGATGGCCCGTTCAATTGTATAAATCTTTAAATGGCAAGCTTAGTTATCCTAAAATCATAGCCAAGTCTGGTTGGACTACTGATGAATTGTTGGATACGCTTAATAAAACAAAAATTAAAAAACACGATTTTGTATCCCTTTTAATAGGGGTAAATGACCAATATAGAGGAAAAAGTTTAAAAAAATTTAAAAAAGATTTCATTGAGCTTCTTAATAGATCAATTACATACTCTGGTGGAAAAAAAGAAAGAGTTTTTGTAGTTTCTATTCCTGATTGGGGAGTTACTCCTTTTGCAGATAATAAAAATAGAAATGTTATTGAAAGAGAAATAAATAAGTTTAATAAAGTAATTTTTAAAGAATGTTTGAAACATGATATTAAATTTTTTAATGTTACAGAAATATCCAGAAAAGCTTTATTTGACATATCATTAATTGCAAAAGACGGATTACACCCTAGTAAAAAAATGTATAAACAGTGGGTTGAAATAATAAAACCACATTTTAAAAACTTTGAATGAATTTAAAAGAACTTGGGATTGAAAAAGATAAAAATGATGTCTTAAAATCATTTAAATCTAGGTTTGTAAACAACCCTAATGAAATTTATCTTGATGGAAATTCACTAGGTAAATTACCTAAAATATCAAATTCAGAAATTTCAGAACTAGTTAAAAATCAATGGGGATCTAAGTTAATATCAAGCTGGAACGATCACTGGCTAAAACTTTCAGAAGATATTAGTTTAAAAATGTCTAATCTTATTAATTCAAAACCAGAGGAGGTTTTGGTTGGTGAATCAACTTCAGTTAATCTGTATAAAATTATTTATGCTTTACTTGAATCAAACCAGTTCAAAAAAAATCTAGTTACTGACTGTTTAAACTTTCCCAGTGATATTTATGTACTGGATGGGTTAAAACATCTAACGGATGAAAATAAACTTACAATACTTGATTATGCAGATGAGATCAATTGTAATTATGAAATATTAAAAAAATCAATTAGAAATAACCCCGGGATTTATTGTTTAAGCTTAGTGAGTTACAAGAGTTCGTTTTTATATTCTATGAAAGAATTGAATGAAATAGCTGATAAATATCAAAGTATTATAGTATGGGATTGTAGTCATGCAATTGGAGTTACAGAAATTGATGTTAAAAAATCAAAAATAAAAATTGCCTTAGGTTGTACTTATAAATTTTTAAATGGTGGCCCAGGTTCACCCTCTTTTTTATTTATTTCTAAAAAAATAATACATCAAATTAATAATCCAATACAAGGATGGTTTGGACATCAAAACCCTTTCAATTTTGATCACAAATACATTCCATCAAAAAATATAAGTAAATTTAACGCAGGCACTCCTTCAATATTATCATTACTGCCTATAAAACACGGTTTAGACATTACCTTAGAAGCTGGAATTACTAATATTAGATACAAAAGTATTGAAATGGGTGAATATTTAATAAAACTTATTAAAGAAGAACTATTTTGTTTCAATGTTGAAATAGCATCTCCAGAAAAATCGAAAATGAGAGGATCACATATAACTATTAAACATGATGAAGCATGGAGAATTTGTAAAATTTTAATAAAAGGTAATAAAAATCGAAAAAAAATAATACCAGATTTTAGACCAGATAGCAATATTAGATTAGGATTTGCTCCTTTGTATACAAGCTATACAGACCTTTATGAAACTGTTATTACAATAAAATCGATACTAAAAAACAAAGAGTTTTTATTAATAGATAAAACAAAAAATTTGGTAACCTAAATTAATTGTCAAAACATAAATTTTTTATTTTCAAATTAAATCATAAATATTTTAAGAGAGATTCAAATCCTCCCATTTTTTCATTAATGAATCCAGTTCAGTCTTTTTAATATTGTAGTTTTCGAAAAAATTTGGAGATGAAATAGTGTTTTCATAATCATTTATAAGATTCTCATCTATTAAAGATATTTCCTTTTCAAGATTTGAAATTTTACTTTCTACCTTGTTGATTTGATTCTTTAGGGAAATACCATTGTTAAATTTTTTATTTTTTTTCTCAGAAATTACTTTTTCTTTTTTTTCAATTTCTCTAAAGTTTTCAACCTTTCGTTGATCTAAATAAAAATCAATATCTCCTAAGTACTCTTTAATGTCTTTATTTTTAAACTCATATACTTTATTGGTTAAATTTTGAAGAAAATCTCTATCATGTGAGACTAAAATCAAAGTTCCATCAAATTTTATTAGAGCTTGTTTTAAAACATTTTTTGATTTTATATCTAAATGATTTGTTGGCTCATCCATAACCAATAAATTAAATGGTTGCAATAATAACTTTGCTAATGCTAATCTATTGCGTTCTCCACCAGATAAAACTCTAACATACTTTTCAACGTCATCCCCCTGAAATAAAAAAGAACCTAAAACATCTCTAACTTTTGATCTATTACTTTCATTTGCTGAATCAATCATAGTTTGCAAAACTGTTTTAGAACCATCCAAATATTCTGCCTGATTTTGAGCAAAATATCCAATTTGAACATTATGACCAAGTTTCAAAATTCCATAAGATGGATTTAATTCTCCAACAATAATTTTTGCTAAAGTAGACTTACCCTGGCCATTTTGACCAACAAAAGCAATTTTACTTTTTCTTTCAATTAATAAATTTACATTTGATAGAACAAAGTTTTCTCCAAAATTTTTTGATAAATTTTCAATTTCTGCAACAACTTTTCCTGGATTAATTGAAATATTGAAACTTAATTTCATTACACTATTATCATCCTTATCAACCTCGATTCTGTCAATCTTTTCAATTTTTTTTATAAGAGATTGAGCCATAGATGCCTTAGAAGCCTTTGCTCTAAACTTTTCAATTAACTTTTCTGTATGTTCAATGTGTTTGTTTTGATTTTTTTGCGCACTGATCTGTTGAGCCTTAATTTCTTCTCTCAACAGTAAATATTTTGAATAAGGTTTATTGAAATCGTATATTCTTCCTAGGGAAATATCAATAGTTCTGTTGGTTATATTATCAAGAAACATTTTATCATGTGATACAATAACTACTGCACCAGAAAAAGATTTTAAAAAGGTTTCAAACCATATAATAGATTCTATGTCCAAATGATTGGTTGGTTCGTCTAAAAGAAGTATATCGTTATTTTGAAGAAGCAATTTTGCTAATTCTATTCTCATCCTCCAACCACCTGAAAAGGAATCTGTTTTTTTTAAAAAATCTGTTTTTTCAAACCCTAAACCATTTAAAATTTTTTCTGTTTGTCCTTGATAACTATAACCTCCTATTAAATCATACCGTTCATTAACTTCAGAAAGTTCATCAATTAATGACAAATAAGAACTGTTTTCATAATCAATTCTTTCACTTAATTCAGAATTGATTTGATTCTGTTTTTCTTCTAAAGTCTTAATTTCTGAAAATGCTTGATAAGCTTCATCCAAAACTGTTCTTCCTTTTTCAAAATCAATATCCTGTTTAAGAAATCCAATTTTTAAATCTTTTTCATAAGCAATAGATCCTGAATCGTATTCAGCTTGTTTTGACAAAAGCTTCAACAAGGTTGACTTTCCAGCACCATTTTTTCCAATTAAACCAACTCTGTCTCCTGAAATTAATTTAAAAGATATTTCTTTAAACAAATACTCTCCTAAAAATGAAACTGAAAGGTTATGTATATTTAGCATTAATTAAATTTCCATCAAAAGTAAATAATTCAATTATCATAATTTAAATGATTTGAAAAACTATTAGAAGAAAACTTCAATTCATCGTAATGCAAAATATTTAATTTATTTTTTGAGTTAATAACTTGGAAAATCATCGCTTTGGATATATCATCAGCAGAAATACTTTTATATTTTCTAAAAGGGCCAAAAAGTATTTTATCTATCAAAAAAAATATAAATTTTACTATTTTTTCTCCAATCCTAGTTTCATTTCTTTTACCTAAAATTACTCCTGGCTTTAAAATGGATAAATGATCAAAAGATAAAGCTTTAATATCCCTTTCTATTAACCCTTTAACTCTAGGATATAATATTTTTGATTTTGGGTTTGATCCTACTGATGATACTATAGAAATTCTTTTAACTCCATGCCTTTTTGCAGCAATAGCCAGATTATAGCAATAATGATAATCAACAAGTTCAAATTTTTCTTTAGAGCCTGCGTTTTTAATTGTTGTTCCTAAAGCAATATACAAGTGATCAATTTTTTTAAGAAAAGATTCTTCTTGAATTTCATCAAAATCAACAATGATGTTTTCAACATTATCACACTGAAAATCATATTTTCTTCTCGAAATAGAAATAACTATCGGATATATTTTTGATAAATTTTTTATTAAAAAAGAGCCCACTAGTCCTGTTGAACCTGCAACACATGGAATATCAGATCTATCTATCATATTAAATTAAAAAAATATATAAAAAACCAGCACACATTGATCCAAATAGTGGACCAAAAACTGGGATCCAGCTATATGACCAGTTGGCATTTTTATTTTTTCTTGGAAGTAATGAATAAATTAATCTTGGACCAAAATCACGTGCAGGATTAATTGCGAACCCAGTAGTTCCCCCAAGAGTCATACCAATAACCCAAACTAAAATACCAACAGGTAAAGCATCAAGTGCACCTAAACCAAAATTTACTACTTCACCTTCAATTTCCAAATTAGGTTCAACAATAAAAAAAATAGCAAAAACTAAAATAAAAGTTGCAATAGTTTCGCTAAAAAAATTGTTTTTATAATTTTTAATTGCAGGACCAGTACAAAAAGAGCCTCTAACTTTATCCTCATCTTTGGTTAGACGATAATGATCTATATAAACTATATAAGCAAGCCAACTCCCAAACATAGCTCCAATCAACTGACTAATAACATATCCTAATACTAAAGACCATGAAAATTTTCCAGCTACTGCGAGTCCAATAGTAACTGCAGGATTTAAATGAGCACCACTATATTGACCAGTTATGAAAACAGCTACAAAAACAGATAAACCCCAAGCCATACTTGTTAAAATCCAATTTGAGTTTTCACCACCAATTGTATTTTTTAAACTTGTATTTGCATTCACACCAATACCTAAAAGCATTAAAATTGTTGTTCCAATAAATTCAGCTAAAATTGAGTCCATGATTATATTTTAAAAAAAGTTTGAATGTTTTGAAAAGAATTTTATTTTTTATCGTTGTTCATTAAATAAATTTTCATTTTGACATAATTTTACAACCTCTACAGAAATTTAATTTTTTATTCAAGATTTAAAAATAAACATCTGGAACATATTAACATAATATCGTTAAAATTAATTGCAATTTTATTTCATATAAATGAATTGTCTAAAGAATCATAATGTTATTTTTTTATTTAATAATTCTTTAAATTTTATATTTCAGTGATTATTTTAATTCTGTTTTCCCAGTTTTTTATTACATAGATATCATTTTTAGTGGGTTTAGGAATAAATTCCTTATCAATTTCCCAGATTTTACTTAAATCATCAATAGAAGACCAAAAACCAGTAGCCAAACCTGAAAAGAAAGCAACTCCTAGTGCTGTAGTTTCTGTAACCTTTGGTCTAATAACATTCGTATTAAGAAAGTTTGATTGTATTTGCATTAATAGGTTATTGTTACTTGCTCCACCGTCCACTTTAAGAATTTTAAATTTATTTCCGGAATCTTTTTCCATTTCAACAATAATTTCTCTTGATCTTAGAGCAATGGCTTCAAGTGCAGCTCTGGCAATATGAGACTTATTTGTTCCTCTTGTTATTCCCATAATTGATCCAGTTGCATCAGGATTCCAATATGGCGCGCCTAAACCAGACAAAGCAGAAATAAAAGTTACTCCTCCACTATTTTCAACCAAACCAGCGAGATTTTCAATTTCAGCAGCGTTTTCTATTATATTTAATTGGTCTCTTAGCCATTGAACAACAGCGCCAGCAATAAATACACTTCCTTCTAAAGCATAAGTAGTTTTGTCACCTATCTTCCATCCTATTGTAGTCAACATTTTATTATTTGATTTAACAGCAATAGACCCCGTATTCATCATGCAAAAACAACCAGTTCCATATGTGTTTTTTACATCTCCAGGATTAACGCACATTTGACCAAATAAAGCAGCTTGTTGATCACCTGCTATTCCACAAATTTCAATTCCTGATGACCCAATTATACTTGGGTCAATGGAGCCAATTTTTTGAGAACTATCAACGAGCTTGGGTAAAATAGATTTTGGAACATTTAAGATATCTAATAATTCTTTATCCCATTCTAAAGTATGTATATTTAAAAGCAAAGTCCTACTTGCATTAGTGTAATCAGTTACATGGCACTTTCCTTTTGTTAAATTCCAAATTAACCATGTATCAATAGTCCCAAATAATAATTCACCGTTTAAGGCCATTTCTTTAACTTTCTGATCTGAATCTAATATCCATTTTATCTTGGTTCCTGAAAAATATGCATCAAGAACTAAACCTGTTTTTTCATAAAACAGTTTTTCTAATCCTTTTCTTTCTAATTCATCACAAATAAAAGCAGTTCTTCTGTCCTGCCAAACAATCGCATTATAAACAGGCCTTCCAGTTTTCTTATTCCAAATTACTGTTGTTTCTCTTTGATTTGTAATGCCAACAGAGTCTATTTCCTCAACATTTATTGATGATTTACTAACTACATCTTTGATGGCTCTTAATTGAGTTTCCCAAATTTCCACAGGATCATGTTCAACCCATGATTCTTTTGGAAAAATCTGAGTAAACTCAAATTGAGAAATTGAAATTTGTTTTCCATTTTTATCAAAAAGTATAGCTCTAGAACTTGTTGTTCCAGCATCTATTGACAATATATATTTTTTCATAATATTAATTTATTCAATTATTAGTTCGTCAGCAAAAATCCAAGAAGGCAAATCAGCTCCATGATGCCATATTGGAGCTTTACTCAAATTTTTAGCAATAACTTTCACATATCTTGCATTAATTCCATCAGTATCAATTGAAAAAGTTTGAATATCATTAACCTTTGACTTTGGGTTCAATTTAAATCTATTTTTAATAGTCCCTAATGTCTTCCATTCACTACTATTTTCAGAATATAAAAACTCAACTTGTAAAGGAAAAAAAACAATATGATTAGTAACTTGAAGAAAATTAATACTTAAAGAATTTATAAATTTATTTTCGTTTAAATCAATAATAGCATTTAAGTCGTTTCCTTCAAAGCCTAACCAATTTGAATAAAAGCTATTTCCCCCAAGAGCACCATCAGTTAGAACTTGTGGATCTTCATTTGCATATTTTTTTGGCTTGGTTATTAGAGTAACTCTTTTACCACTTGCTTTATTTTCTTTAATTGCTAAAACAAGTGCTTTTTGATAATTTGAAACATAGTCATTAACAGTAAAACCCATTTCATTCATATAAGTTATATCATTTTCTGAAGTAACCTGATCAAAAACTTTAAGTCTTTCAATTAATTCTGAATTAATACTTTTTTTACCATTTTCATAATTTGTTAACTTATATAATTCAGAGAAATTTTTTCTGTAAAGCTCTAAAATTGCATAGTCAATTGAAGTCTTTGATCTTAGAATGCGTTTATAAAAACCGGAATTATAGTCAACAGCTTTTAAAGCATTAATGAACATTTTATCGTATTTAATAAGATTATCTGGGCTTAAAAAAGAGTCAAACCCTTGTGAGGGGTCTCCATATAAAAAAAGAAAAAAAGACGTTTTTTCAATCTCACTTTGAATTGTATTTATGTACTCAGTAATATATTTACCACCTGAGCCATAGTATTTATCATTGAACTCTTTAATAAGTAAATTGAAATTTAAATTTGGATTCCATAGTAACTTAGCCATTACATAACTTCTAAGCTCAAATAATTCACTATTATTATTAGAATGTTGTTCAAAAATCCAATTGGCATTATTATTAACAAAAAGATTAACATTAGGTTTTAATGTACCCCAATTAGGAAAAGGTGCTAAAAAATTAGTAAACTGAGTAGTATAATCCCATATTCTAATATTATCTGTAAGTTTTGACCATCCATCCAGATCAGACGCAAAATCTTTGCATCCATTCTCAATTGGAAGATTTCTATCACATTCAATTGAACAAAGAGTTATTAAAACATTTTCTAGTGGTTTAATTTTTGGTGGAGTTCTTGTGTACTGATAGGCTAATGTTGAAATAGTTTTATCATCAAAATCTTTAGCAATATTATTAACAAAATGAATCATTGAACCTGCAGGACTCCCCTCACTTTTATCAATTTTAGAACATTTATTGCACTGACAATATTGAGTATTGTCGTCTTGACTTACTGAAATTACATCAGAACTGGGAAATCTATCGAAAAAAGATCGAACACTATCCTTAACAATATTCAATACAGTTTCATTGGATAAACAAAGTTGAGTTGGTAATCTTTTACCATTTCTTAATGCATAAAATTCAGGATTTTTATCATAAAATTTATCGTATGGTAAAAAAAGATGGAAAGTATGAACTCTTGCTGTTGGTACATATCTTGGAAAAGCTTCATCGGTAACTCTTAGTTTGTTGGCAAAATTTGAATTTTCATAAAAAAGTTTTGAGTGAACTGTTCTTGTAAGTACTGGAGGTTCATAATAGTAAGAAAAGTCTTTAGGTATTTTTATAGAATTTAAATTTTCGTAATGAGTATAATCTGATGAGAGCCATCTAACATTTAAAAATTTTTCAATAAAATCATAAGTAGCATAAAACAAATTTTCCTTATCATCTGCTGAAATAGTAATTAATGAATCCGTCAGCTTTATAGAGATAAAGTCTTTGTTTTTTTTATTTTCTTCAATTACAATGGATTTACTTTGAATTTGATCTGATAGAGATAATTTAGTTCCAAATGTTTTATTTAAATAAATATTAAGAGTATCCGAAATGTCTTTGTGCTTTGATACAATATTGTAATTTGAAAGAATTTCTTTGTCTAAAGTGATCGTATTTTGATCGCATGAATTAAATACAAATAATATAAATAAAAAGAGTTTTCTCATTTTATAGTAAAAGTTAAGAAAACTATTTTAATTTAAATTTTTAATTTAAAAAGAAAGATTATTTAGATTTCTCAAAAATTAATTTGAAATTTAAATCAGCAAAATCTTCCATTTTAACCAACATCAAGGAAGGTAATTTTATATCAAAATCTGTAAGAACTATTGAAAACATACCTTCTATTTTGATACTGTTCTCATCCTGAGTAAAATTACTCTCAATTGTTTTATTAATTTTCTTTCCATGAAAATCTAGTTCCCCTTCAAATTTTATTTTATCTGAAAAGATTGTTATGTTGTTGGAGTAAAATTTTACTTGTGGGTAATTTAATGCATTTAAAACTCTAATCGCATTGGAATCTCTATTACTAATACCACTATCAAAATCAGAAATATTAGCAGAAACTGCAATTTGACTATTTTCTTCTTTGATAAATATTCCTTTAACATTTTTGTTAATACCCTTCCATTGATGAAGAACATGTTTTGCAGTATACTCAATCACAGATTGTTCTGAATTCAACATCCATGAATTTTCAATTTGAGCAAAAGACAAAAAAGGAAAAATCAGTAAAACAATAATAATATTCCTCATAAACTAAAATTTAATTACCAAAACAGCTGTAGCATAACTAGCAAAAGCTGTGTATGCTGCAGCTTTGTGGTTAGCCTTATTTTTATCATTATAATAATTAGTTGCTACCATAGCTGAAAAATGAACTGTTGCAAGCATTTTGTGTGCTTTGATTGAATTAAACCCTTTTACTTTCTTATTAATCAAAGGAGGAGGTGAAAACAATGATAATCCAGCACCAGTAAAATATCCGATGTTCACAATTTTACCCATGGTTTTATGTGTCTCATATAAATCATCCTGGCCATTATATAATTTTCCACCAATTATACCTTGTGCCAACATAGATGCCAAAGTAATGTAACCAATAGTTTGATGAGCTGTCAACATGGTTTTTCTTAACTTAAGTTCTTTTTCTCTGTTCTCAAGATTTAAGGGTGATATGTTAGTTTTTCGTAATAAACCGTTTTTTCCCCATAATAAACTTTGCGTGAAAATCATTTTTTCAGGCAATAATTCAATCTTTTTTTCCTCATCAATTAAACTAAATAAATCTTCTTTTTCTTGTCCGTAACATAAAACAGAAACCAAAAAAAGTCCAAAAAAAAGAAATTTAATTTTCATAATCTTTAATCAATTGCCCATGCTTTTCCGTTAGTAGCAGATTTTAAATCTACACAACCTTTTTGTTCCATTGGAATTGGTTTATAAACAAGTACATTAGTTGCAATATACTGATTAGTTCTAAAAGCATTAATAAGCAGTTCCCTGATAGAATAAAGAAACATATATGATAATGATTTCGAAGATCCCATATAATCATTCATCCAAATATCATGCTTAACTTTATTTTCTTCCAAATAAAAATTTAATAGTTTGGAAATAGAATTTTTATCAATTCTATTAATGTTTGAATTATCAGATTCCTCAAAATATTCGTTTTTAAAGGACTTGAATGTCTTTGTTAAAAAACTCTTAGAACCATACTCAAGGACGTTAAACGCATACAAATCTATAAATCTAACTAGATCTAGGTCTTTTGAACCAGGAAGGATATCAGATGATGGTAAAATTAATTCACACAATGTTTCTAAAAAATCAATTTCGTCTTTATTAAAAAAAACAGGATTCCAATCGAGATTATTTTGACATGACTGAAAAAGAGATAATGTAACTGGATTTAAAGTAACAATTCCAGTACCTAAACCTAACTTTTTCAACAATTCTCTTCTGTCCATTTTTAAATTTTATTATTCTTTAATTCTTTTACTGCGTAGTTAACAGCTCTTGCTGTAATTGCCATGTATGTTAGAGATGGATTGACATTTCCAGAGGATGTCATACATGAACCATCAGTTATAAACAGATTATTGACTGAATGCATTTGGTTAAAAGCATTTAAAACTGAAGTTTTAGGATCTCTTCCCATTCTTGCAGTCCCCATTTCATGAATACCCAATCCAAGTCCGTAAGAACGCTCCATTGGTTTAATATCTTTAAATCCTGCTTTGTCTAACATTTCCATTGCTTGTTTTTGCATGTCTTTTCTCATATTAAGTTCATTTTCTCTAATACTTGCATCGAATGTTACTGTAGGAAGCCCCCATTTATCTGTTTTTTCATAGTTCAAATACATTTTATTTTCATGATAAGGTAATACCTCTCCGAAACCATTGAGACCCATAGTCCAGTCACCAGGTTCAGTGATAGCTTTTTTTAGTTTTTCACCATAAGATGCTTCTTTAACATACTCTGACCAATCTGTTCTACTTGCTCCTCCTTGATAGCCATATCCTCTTAAAAAGTCCTTGGTATTTGTTTTACCCCCAATATTTTGAAACCTTGGAATATAAATTCCATTGGGACGTCTTCCGGTATAATATTTATCATGAAATCCATCAAACGATCCATCAGCCCCAATCTGAAAATGATGATCCATTATATTGTGACCTAATTCCCCAGAATCATTTCCTAGGCCATTTGGAAATCTTTTTGATTTAGATTGCATTAAAATGGATGTCGAAGGAACTGTTGATGCACATAGAAAAATAATTTTTGAATTAAACTCGTAAGTCAAATTAGTTTCAGAGTCTATAATCTTGACTCCAGTAGCTTTATTTTTGAATTCATCATAAACTATTTCATATACTATGGAGTTTGGTCTTAAAGTCATATTACCTGTTGCATCAGCAGCCGGTAAAGTAGATGAATTACTACTAAAATAAGCCCCAAAAGGACATCCTCTTCGGCATCTATTTCTATAATGACAATTAGATCTACCCATACCAGGTTTTGTTCCTTCAGTTATATGAGCTACTCTTCCGATAGTCATATGTCTATTTTGGTAATTTTTAGAAATTGATTTTTGTAAGACTTTCTCAACACAATTGAGTTCCATTGGCTTTAAAAGCTTTTGGTTAGGGAATTGATCAAGATTTAAATTTTCTCCACTAACCCCAATATAATTTTCAACATAATCATACCAAGGTTCTAAGTCTTTGTATCTGATAGGCCAATCTACTCCATAGCCGTCCTGTTTATTTGCAACAAAATCAAACGGTGTCATTCTATAACTTTGTCTTGCCCATAATAATGATCTTCCTCCTACATGGTATCCTCTTATCCAATCAAATCTTTTCTTTTCATTGTAGGGATGCTCTAGGTCATTAACAAAAAAATCCTTTGTTGATTCTGTATTTACATATCCAGTTCTTGATTGGATTGGTTGATTTTTTTTTATTTCTTGAGTTATAACATCTCCGGATGGATAGTCCCAGTCTTCTTTATTTGCAGTTTTATAATCTTCAATATGCTTAATCATTCTTCCCCTTTCTAAGACCAAAGTTTTTAAACCTTTTTCAGATAATTCCTTAGCTGCCCATCCTCCACTAACTCCAGTGCCAATTACAATGGCATCATAATTTCTTTCCATCTAAAATTTCTGTTTATTTTGTAATACAATTGGAAGTGTAATATTAGAGGGATACTTTTTTGAATGATAAATAACATTATTTGCTTTTATTCCCTTAGACTCATCGTAATTATTTCCACCAGTATTTAAATTTCTGGCAAATCTTGGGAAGTTGCTACTAGAAACTTCTATTCTAATTCTGTGATCTCTTTTAAAATAATTACTGGTTGACATTTTTGATAGATCTACCTTATAAATGTTTCCTTTTTCCATAAAAACTTCTTTATCATATCCTTCTCTAAATCTAACTCTTTGTATAGTCTCATCTATATTATAGGCACTACCATCAGGGTGAACGTCAATTAATTTAATAGTAATATCAGTATCTTTTACATCCGATGAAATATAAATAGTTGATTCAATAAATCCTGTTACTTCAAAACCATTTTTTAAGGGTTCTGATGTATAAACCAAAACATCCTTTCTTTTTTCAATTTCTCTTTGATCGAATGCACCCCCTTTAACGGCATTTCCCATACAACAAACTCCACCTCCGTATGAATCAACAGGATTTTCTGGATCATAAATAAATGAATCCGGCTTATCTTGAATTTTTCTTTTTAAAGTAGTTAGTTTCCCATCACCATTTAAAGTATTTGCATTACCATTACTACTAAGGTAAAATTTGGTCATTTCAGTATTTTCTGGAGGCCAAACATCAGAACTTTGCCACTCATTTGAACCCATTGTATAATATTGAACTCTTGGTGTATTCTCTTTAAAGTTGTTGTCTTTTCCTTTTAACATAAAATCAAACCAATCATAAATTTGCTCATCGTAATTTAATCTTGCATCTCCTACACTCAAATCTCCAACCACAGTATTTTCGGTTGCACGATTAAAACCGCAATGTAATGTTGGAGAGATAATTAAATATTGATTCTCATTTACATAATCGTCTACCGAATTCTCTCTAACGTGATTAAATAAAGCAATATTTGGAGTTGTAGCAACATCGTACCAAGACACAAACCAAAAGCTAGGAACACCAAAATCCATATTATCGTGATACAATCCACCTTTGTACCAATCTGAATCGTTAGGTTTTCTTCTAATCATCTTATCAAAAATCTCCTTTTTTCCTCCAACATTTTTTAATAAATCTTGAAGAGGTAAATGTTTTATTTTTTCAGACCAATCAATAAGCGGATTCTCAGGAGCTAAATCATAAAATCGAGAAATTCTAATTAAATCTTCTTGAGTAGCACCATCTGGGATTCTAGGTTTAAATTTGTCGTGTTCTACGCCATATAACCAAGTAGCAAATAAAAGTTGTTCAACACCTCCACGATACCAATTACCTTGCTCGTAAAAATCTCCGACTCTTCCTACTCCAGCTCCAAAGGCTTGTGGAACCATTGCCGCGTGAGATGGGTGGTCAAGTGCAGCAACTGCCATTTGCCACTCTGCAGTTGAAGAACATCCAAGTGTTCCTATTTTACCATTAGACCAAGGTTGTTTACTCATCCAAGAAAAAGCGTCATAACCGTCTGTTAAAGGGATTCCTAAAATATCCCATTCTCCTTCGCTATAATATCTTCCTCGCTCGTTTTGTACAACATATGCATATCCTCTTTTTAAAGCTTCATAGGCTCTTTGGTGAGTTCTGTTTTTTTGTTCTCCATCACCCCAAGAATTAAAATTATAAGGCGTTCTTGAAAAAATAATTGGAACTTTTTTATCAGTTTTTGGTAAATAAATATCTGTAGCTAGTCTTACACCATCTCGCATGGGCATCATAACTTTCTGCTCAAGAGTTGCGATTTCATTTATCTTTGTCAGTATATCGTCCTGTGAATTTGATATTTGAGGAATAAATAAAAGTAAAACGAGAATTTTATATAAATACTTCATATCTTAAGAGTATAAAATTTATTAAAACAATTTTAAATGAAAACATTAATTCCAGAAATATTAGAATTTTTTTCAGCAATTTCTTTCGTTATTTATGGAATCCTTTCGTTTACATCTAATATAATGAAATCTGAGTTTAAAAGATGGGGAATATCAAAATTTAGATCTACAGTTGGTTGCGCTCAACTAACAGGTGGATTTGGTCTATTATTTGGAAACTTTTTTCCAGTCATGACACTAATATCATCATTTGGATTAGCTTTACTAATGTCTCTGGGTTTTGGCTTAAGATTAATAGTTAAAGATGGTCTTATTAAGTCCTTTCCTGCATTTTTATATTTTATTGTAAATGTTTTCATTTTTATAAATAATTTAAATCTTAATTATTGAAAAAAAAGATAGTAATTGCAGGTGCAACAGGGTTTATTGGAAAATGGTTTATAGCTAAATATAAACACGAATATAAAATTGTTGCTTTAAGTAGAAATAAAGTAAAAAATTCTGACTTTGAAAAAGTTGAATGGAAACAAGTTGATCTATATTCAATTTCTAGTACTAAAGAAGCATTAAGAGGAGCTGATATTGGAATTTATTTAGTTCACTCAATGATGCCATCAACAAGGCTTAATCAAGGAGAATTTGAGGATACAGATATTTTATTGGCAGATAATTTTTCAAGAGCGTCTCAAGAGTGCAACGTTAAACAAATAATTTACGTTGGAGGAATCTTACCAAAAGATGAGCAAAGTATTTCTAAGCATTTAAAATCTAGATATGAAGTCGAAAAAACTTTAGGATCAAGAGAAACTCCGTTGACTTCAATTAGAGCTGGAATAATTATTGGACCTAATGGATCTTCATTTAAAATAGTTCAAAAATTAGTAAAAAATCTTCCTTTAATGGCATGTCCTGAGTGGACAAAATCATTGAATCAACCGATAGATATTTTAGATGCATTAAAAATAATTAAATGGTCCATTGGTAATGAAACAACATTCAATAAGCCATTAGAAATTGGAGGAAATCAAATCATCTCTTATATGGATTTGCTAAAGATTACTGCAAAAAAAATGAAAAAAAGAAGGCTTATTTTTTCACTATCATTTATTACAATTGGATTATCAAAATTATGGGTCAGTGTAATTACTGGAACTAGTAAATTTTTAGTTTCCCCATTAGTTGAAAGTTTAAAACATAAAATGACACTAAATCCGGAAAACAGTATTAGCCTACCCATAGACTATATTACTGTTGAAGACAGCGTAGAAAAGGCTCTTTACCCTAAAGAAAAAGTGCCTGAAAACCCAGAATTTTTTCCAAAAAAAAGAAAAGAAAATACAGTTAGAAGCATACAAAGAATTTATAATCCGAGTAATAGATCTACTGATTTTATTGCTAGAATATATCCGATTTGGTTGACAAAAAAATTTGCAAACCTTATTAAAGCAAATTTTGATGGTGAATTTATAAAATTTAATTTTTTTTCGATCTTATTATTGGAACTAAAAGTAATCAAATTGAGAAGTGATGATAAAAGAAAATTATTTTATATAACTGGGGGATGGTTGGTAAAAAGAACATCATTAGGATGGCTAGAATTTAGATCAGTACTTAACGATAAGTATATGATAGCTGGAATTCATGAATATGTTCCCAGTCTACCATGGTATATTTATAAATATACACAAGCTAAACTACATTTATTAGTTATGAAAAAATTTGAGAAATTTTTATCAGGTGTTCCTAAAAAATATTCAAAAAAAATTAGACAAAATTAATCTACTAGTTATTTAAATCTTATCAAAACATGATCTTTGTAAAAAATTAAAATTGCTGATATAATAATTGATAATGTAAAATAAATTGTCATTATAGAAAATTCTAAATTATAATTTGTTAGTAATAATTGATTATTTATATAATATAATGCTACAATTGACAAAATTGATCTAATTATTTCAAAACAAGGAGCCCATTTATACAAATCTAATAGAGATGTAAATCCAAAAATAGCAACAAAAATTAATACTCCAATCAAAAATTTTAAATCATCAACTATTAATGAAAAATTGCTTAAAAAAAAATAAACTAAAAAGTTTATCGAAACAAAATGAAATACAGCTACAAACTTTAGAAAAATTGAATAATTAGGTCTGTATTTAGATCTATTATGTGGATCTTTAATTACATTTCTTGGGAATTTTTCGATTACATCTTTCGGTCTCCATCCAGTTGGCATAAACCATATTCTTAACTTATCTTTTAAGCTTGAAGTATTATATGCATCTGCAATGACATTATAAGCATGTTGAAAGTTTATTATCAAAGGATTCCATGTATTAACAGGTTTTAAAACTCCATAAACTGGAGGTTCATCATCCAATTCTTCTTGAAAAGTACCAAAAGCTCTGTCCCAAATACAAAAAATTGCAGAAAGATTTTTGTCTATATATATAGGATTTATAGCATGATGAACACGATGCTGAGAGGGAGTAACTATTATATATTCCAAAAAACCAAGCTTTCCAATATGTTGAGTATGGTACCAAAACTGAGCAAATAAATGTAAAGGAGCTAAAATAGTAATAATGTCAGGTGGAACGCCAAAAAAAGCTGCTGGAATTAAAAATAATGCACCAAATCCAATCCATGCTGAAATACTTTGTCTCAAAGCACATGCTAGATTAAATTCTTCACTACTATGGTGAATAACATGTCTATTCCAAAAAATATTTATTTTGTGATTTAATCTATGATTCCAATAGCTAGCAAAATCAATACATATAAAAGCTACAACATATAAAAGTATACTAGACTCTAAATCAAAAAATGCAATTGAATCTAATATATATGGATATGATAGTATAACAACTACAAGCCCTAACGAATCTTTCAAAATATTTGTTATTCCAGAACTCAGGCTAGAAAGAGTATCCATAAAACTATAGGTTTGTTTATTGTTAAAGTGACCATATAAGATTTCAAAAGTCATCATTAACATAAAACCTGGAATTACCCAAAGTAAAATTGAAGCATATGAGTCCATAATTTTTAAATAAATAAAAACATAATGATATCTTTAAATTTAAACATATTTTTTTACATTTGCATTCGTCAAAAAAGGGTCGCGTAGCTCAGCTGGATAGAGCATCTGCCTTCTAAGCAGACGGTCAGAGGTTCGAATCCTCTCGCGATCACTAAAAAACCTCATTTAAGTAGTGAGGTTTTTTTATTTTTATTTAATGGAACTAAATTAAAAATAAGCACAAGGTTTTTTTAATCATTGATTCATAAAGTCAGAAATTAGTTTATGAAAATGATGTACACCTTGTTCTCTATTTGGAGAAAATCTTCCAGTTTTATAAAAAACTGATCTTAAGCCGTTATGAACATTCTCAACAACAAATTCATCTTCCTCCTCTACTTTCTGTAGTTGATTTCCTGCTCCCCTATTTAATTTGGACTCATCATAGACATAAGATCTAAATGAAATTTTTGTCAACGATTGTGAAATTGGTTTAACAATATTTAATGACAATCCCCATGGGTAAAAATTAAACATCATATTAGGAAAAACCCAGTAGTAGTAAGCTGCAACATTTTTTCCATAATCA
>Ga0129342_1000211_pt1 | contig 23229 bp, 22 predicted proteins | sample CPBDNA_5_FD_94426 | JGI IMG/M metagenome (GOLD analysis project Ga0129342, IMG submission 94426) | Freshwater to marine salinity gradient microbial communities from Chesapeake Bay, USA - CPBay_Sum_15_0.2_DNA | ecosystem: Environmental > Aquatic > Marine > Coastal | place: USA: Chesapeake Bay...
CACGGTGGCGTAGGGGAATTCGTCGTGCTTGATCCAGTTGTCCTCGCGCAACTTCATCGGGTCCATGTTGAGCTCGGCAGCGAGCTCGTCGACGATGCGCTCGATGGCGAAGGTCGCCTCGGGCCGACCGGCGCCCCGAATGGCGTCGGTCGGGGTGGTGTTGGTGAAGACGCCCACGCAGTTGAACTCGTAGACCGGCATCTTGTAGATCGCCGGGTACATGAACATGCCGAGCAGCGGGATACCCGGCGTGATGATCTGCAGGTAGGCGCCCATGTTGGCGATGAGATCGACCTTGAGGCCGATGATCTTGCCGTCCTTGGTCGCCGCGATCTGGATGTCCTGGATCTGATCGCGGCCATGGTGCGTGGCGACCATGTCCTCGCTGCGCGTCTCAGTCCACTTGACGGGACGGCCGAGGTGGCGGGCGATCTGCACCGCGAGGATCTCCTCGCGGTAGAGCTGCAACTTGCCTCCGAATCCGCCGCCGACATCCGGGGCAATGATGCGGAGCGAGTTCTCCGGGAGTCCTGTCACGAGAGCCATGAGCACCCGCAGGACGTGTGGGATCTGAGTCGCCGACCAGACGGTCATCTCGTTGCTCATGCCCATCGGCGAGGCCACGACGGCGCGCGGCTCCATGAATCCGGCGATGACGCGCTGGTTGATGAAGCGACGCTTGATGACGACGGCGTCATCTCCCGCGGCCTTGACGGCCGCATCGAAGGCACCGTCGCCCTGTGGCTTGAGTGGGAACTCGTAGCAGACGTTGGTGCCGTGGCTGCCGTCCGAGGCATCGTGCACGGCTGTCGAGCCCTGCTTGAGGGCCGCCTCCATGTCGATCACGGCGGGCAGCGGCTCGTAGTCGACCTCGATGGCGTCGAGGGCGTCCGCGGCGGCGTACTTATCCGTGGCAAGGACCACGGCCACGCAGTCGCCGACATGTCGCACCTTGTCGACGGCCAGGGCCGGGAAGCCCGGCATCTGGATGTCGTCGGTCACGGGCCAGACGCACGGGATGGAGCCGTTGAGCTCTCCCAGTTCTTTGGCTCCGAAGGCGGCGACAACGTGGGGGCGCTCCAGGGCCGGGCTCACATCGAGATTGGTGATCTTCGCGTGGGCCATCGGGCTGCGCAGGATCGCCATGTGGAGGGTGCCGGGCAGCTGGATGTTGTCGGTCCAGTTGGTCTGGCCATGGAGCAGGCGCGCGTCCTCCTTGCGGCGGAGCGGCCGACCCATCGGGTTGGCGTTGGCGTCGGTGAGTGTCTCGGTCACTTGGTGCCCCCCATCAGCTCAGCGGCGTACTCCACGGACTTGACGATGTTGTGGTAGCCGGTGCACCGGCACAGGTTGCCTTCGAGTCCCTCGCGGATCTCCTCCTCGCTCGGGTTGGCGTTCTCCTGCAGCAGGTCGACGGTGGCCATCACCATGCCGGGAGTGCAGTAGCCGCACTGCAGGCCGTGGCATTCCTTGAATGCCTCCTGCACCGGATGCCACTTGTGCTCACCTTCGGCGATCCCCTGCACGGTGAGCACCGTGCGGCCATCTGCCTGGACGGCGAGCATGCTGCAGGACTTGACGCTCTTGCCATCGACAAGGATGGTGCACGCGCCGCAGTTGGAGGTGTCGCAGCCGACGACGGTGCCGACGCGGCCGATGTCCTCCCGGAGAAAGTGAACGAGCAGTCGTCGAGGCTCGACCTCGACGTCGTAGACCGTGCCATCCACGGTCACGCTGATGGGGATATGGGTCATGACTCTCCCGTGAGCTCAAGGGGCGATCCGAGGCACGCCACCCGTCCCGTCGGACGGGCACTTCCGACGCTAGGCCTTCGCGGGGCGCCGTGGGGGCGTTTCTCACCAGATGCTTCCCCCGGGCCGGCGAAAGGTCTACGGTCAGCACCGAGGGCACCGAGAGCCGGAGCCCAGACCTCGGAGGACTTATGTCGACCACCCCTCCCCCTCCCCCTCCCATGCCCACCGGTGGTGGCGGCGGAACCCAGGACAACGGCAGCGGCACCATCGCGCTCGTCACCGGCATCCTCAGTTTCTTCGTCTGCCCCATCATCTTGTCGATCGTCGCGATCGTCTTCGGCAAGAAGGGCATGGCCGCTGCTGCGGCCGGCACCGCGGACAACGGCGGCCAGGCCAAGGCCGGCTACATCATGGGCATCATCAGCCTGATCCTGGGAATCATCTTCATCATCTTCTACGTCCTCGTGATCGGACTTGCGGTCTCGAACAGCTGATCCACATGCGATGGGGCCGGCGGATTCCCGTCGGCCCCATCGCATGTGCGGCTCGGTCCCGGCCCGTCGGGGAGTCCGCATCATCGCGCCCTAGGCTGGCGGTGTGCCAGATGAGGGACCGGATGCCACGCCCGTCACCGATATCCCCGCGACTGCCGTCACTGAGCCGGAGAGCGTCGCGTCGGCGCCGGTCGCGCAGGCCACCACGAGCGGAGCCCACGCCGCCCCTCGGCGCAGCAGCCTCGGGGTCTGGGCGTTCGTCCTGGCCCTGCTGGGTCTGATCGGGCTCTTGCCCCTGATCGGCAGTGTCCTGGGCTTCGTGCTCGGCCGCGTGGCCATCCGCCGGTCCTACGTCGGGTCGATCATCGGCGGGCGCGGCCTGGCGGTCGCCGCCGTGGTCATCTCCCTCGTCACGCTGGTGGTCATCGCCCTTGCGGTCGCCGCCTCCGCCCTGTCCGTGGCCTACCTGGAACTGTGAATAGGCTCCCGGCATGGCCTCGCCGCGACCGGTCCTCGTCGTCGACTTCGGAGCGCAATACGCCCAGTTGATCGCCCGACGGGTGCGCGAGGCCCATGTCTATTCGGAGATCGTGCCGCACACCATGCCGGTCGCGGAGATGCTCGCCCGCGACCCCGTCGCCATCGTGCTCTCCGGGGGCCCGAGCAGTGTGTACGCCGAAGGCGCTCCTCGCGTGGAGGCGTCGCTGTTCGGTGCCGGCGTACCCGTCTTCGGTATCTGTTACGGATTCCAGGCCATGGCGCAGGCGCTGGGCGGCACGGTCGAGCGGACCGGCCTGAGCGAGTTCGGCGGCACGCCTCTCGCGGTGACCGAGTCAGGGTCGACGCTCTTCGCAGGGCTACCAACTGAGCAGTCCGTCTGGATGTCCCACGGCGACAGCGTCACCTCGGCACCCGATGGCTTCACCGTCTCGGCCACGACGGCGGGAGCACCCGTCGCCGCGATGGAGGCTGTCGATCTCCGGCTCGCCGGCGTGCAATTCCACCCAGAGGTGATGCACAGCCAGCACGGGCAGGCCGTCCTTGAGCGCTTTCTCCACGACCTGGCCGGGATCGACCCGACGTGGACCACCGAGGGCGTCATCGATGATCAGATCGCGAGGATTCGCGAGCAGGTGGGCGACGGCCTCGTCATCTGCGGGCTGTCGGGAGGCGTCGACTCAGCGGTCGCTGCCGCGCTCGTGCAGGCAGCGGTCGGTGACCAGCTCACGTGCGTCTTCGTCGACCACGGGCTATTGCGTGCCAGGGAGGCCGAGCAGGTCGAGCGCGACTTCGTCGCGGCCACCGGCGTCCGTCTCGTCGTCGTCGATGCCCAGCAGCGCTTCCTCGATGCACTCAAGGACGTCAGCGACCCAGAGGCCAAGCGCAAGATCATCGGGCGCGAATTCATCCGCGTATTCGAGGATGCCGCTCGGGATGTCGTCGCAGAGGCGGGGGAGTCGGGTCGCTCGGTCGATTTCCTGGTCCAGGGCACGTTGTATCCGGACGTCGTCGAGTCCGGCGGTGGGACCGGGACCGCCAACATCAAGAGCCACCACAACGTGGGCGGGCTCCCCGATGACCTGGCATTCACCCTCGTCGAGCCGCTGCGCACGCTATTCAAGGACGAGGTACGGCAGGTGGGACTCCAACTCGGTCTTCCCCCGGAGATCGTGTGGCGGCATCCCTTCCCGGGCCCCGGACTGGCTATTCGCATCGTGGGTGCGGTGGACGCGGAGCGGCTCGCGATCCTGCGCGCGGCCGACGCCATCGCTCGTGAGGAGTTGACCGCTGCGGGCCTGGATCGCGACGTGTGGCAGTTCCCCGTCGTGCTCCTTGCTGACGTCCGGTCCGTGGGTGTGCAGGGAGATGGCAGGACCTACGGACACCCGATCGTCCTGCGGCCCGTGTCGAGCGAGGATGCCATGACGGCCGACTGGTCGCGGTTGCCGTATGACGTGATCGCGCGGATCTCGACGCGCATTACCAACGAGGTGCGCGAGGTCAACCGCGTGGTGCTGGACGTGACGAGCAAGCCCCCGGGCACCATCGAGTGGGAGTAGCCGGGCCGAGCCCGGCTCTTCCCACTCTCGGTCGGTATCGAGTGGGAGTAGCCGGGACGTTGCGGCCGTCAGGTCGATTGGTCCGCCGCGCGGGATCCCGACGGCCGGCTGGTCCTCGGCTAGTCTGCTGAGGTGACTTTCGTCTACAACCTTCTCGTCGTTCTCCACTTCATTGGCCTCGCGAGCCTGCTCGGTGGCTTCCTCGTCCAAATGCGCTCGCCCGAGAAGGGCGTCAACCCCGCCATGCTCCATGGCGCCCTCACGCAGCTGGTCACCGGCGTCCTCCTCGTCGGCATCGCCTCCGCCGGGTTGGTGCCCGGCGAGGAGGTCGATCACGCCAAGATCGCGGTCAAGTTGGTGATCGTCCTCATCATCACGGCGCTGGCCTTCATCGGCCGCAAGCGCACACCACCGCAGGTGGGGATCTGGGGAGCGATTGGTGCGCTCACGCTGGTCAACGTCGTCATCGCTGTCTTCTGGAACTGAGCCCCGCCCGGCTAGTGCGCAGAGGCACTACGAAGGCATAGGCGCGCCGAAGTTTGGGAGATTGAGCGACGTTTTGTCGGGATGTCTCCCGAAGTTCGCCCGCGGAACTTGACCTAGGGAATCGTCGTACGCAGGAACGCCTCAGCGAGGCGCCCCGGGGGCAAGCCACCGCGCTCCGCTGCACCGGTCATCCATCCACGAATCCGCTCATCGAGGTCGTCCATATGCGACGTCTGACTCTCGTGTGCGCGCAGCGCGGCCAGCTTCAGGTCGATCCGATCGGTGACATCGAGGACGTAGTTCGGCTCGGGCGCGGCCATCACCCACACATCGTGAACCGTCCAGGCATCGAGCCCTTCATCGGCGAGCAGAGATGTATGGGCGAAGGGATTGCGCGCATCGGGGTAGATCGCGAAGATCGCAGCCTCGCCGGCAGCCATGTGGTCAGGATGGGAGGCCGGGATGCGCATCCAGTTACGCTCTGGCGACTGTATGAGAGCCCGCTGTGGCCGGACATCCCGGATCACGCGACTGATGTCACGTCGTAGCCCGTGGGTCACCTCGAGTTCACCGTCCCGATACCCGAGGAAGCGAACATCATCAACCCCGAGGATGCGTGCGGCGGCGACCTGCTCTTCGCGCCTGATACGGGGGATCTCCGAGCGCGGCACGGTGGGGTCAAACCCGCCGGCGTCGCCGTCGGTGATCACGCAGTAGGTGACCTGGGTCCCTTCGGCGACCCAGGAAGCCACTGTGCCCGCGGCGCCGAAGTCCACATCGTCCGGGTGGGCCGTGATGACCAGGGCCCGCTCCACGGGCGTGTCGTCGAAATCGGGCACGGGAGTCCTCTCGTGGGGCGGTGCCGGAAGGGGTTGGCGTGGACTTTCCACGGAAAACGCCCGAGTCACGAGGGGCTCCTGGGGCGGAAGGGGCTACCGTGGTGAGCGTGCGTGTCCTCACCGGCTCCGGCGCGACCGATCCTAGGGGATCGGGCCGGTCCGCGCGCATGGCGGTGCTCGGCACCTGCACCGCGCTCGTGGCGGGCTTCCTGCTCATAGCCCAGCCGGCCGCGTCGGCGCCGATCGGCGAGGCCGACCATGTGCCCGATGCCAGCGTCGTCGACGGCGAGTCCGGGGCGCCGATCCGAGGCGACGCGGGCCGGGCCGCTGCCCAGAAGGCCGAGGACAAGAAGGGCAAGAAGGACAAGAAGGAGAAGGACGTCCCGCTTGCGCCGCCTCCGGCGGTTCCCGCGGATTTGCCCGCGGAGGTCGATCCCTTGCCCGGTTACCAGGGCCAGTACATCTGCGACCCGGCGACCAAGCCCGGCACTGCGCGCGTCGCCGATCTCATCAGGGCGACGTACCCGGACTCGCGGAGCATCTGGGTCCCACGCGAGTGCAATGTCGGTGGCCGAAGCGAGCACAAGGAAGGCCGCGCGCTCGACTGGATGATCAATTCCAAGATCCCCGAGCAGAATGCCCAGGCCGAGTCATTCCTGCAGTGGCTGCTGGCTACCGACGAGAACGGCAATGAGTTCGCCATGGCCCGGCGTCTCGGCGTGATGTACATCGGCTGGGGCGATGAGATCTGGGAGTCATACACACGCAGGTGGACCGAGTTGAAGGGTTGCTACAGCACCCAGCAGAGCAGTTACGACACCTACTGCCACCGCGATCACATTCACATCTCCTTCTCCTGGGACGGTGCGGCGGCGCAAACGAGCTTCTGGGGCGGCGATCCGTCGCCAGCTCCCTTCTGCTCGGCGACGTCGACGCCGGCCACGACCCCTGCCGACGCAGGTGAAGGACTGGACTTCCTTCCGATTGCCCCACAGCGCGTGCTCGACACGCGAAGTGGTCAGGGCACCCGCAACCAGCCCTGTCGCCTCGCGGCGAGGTCAAGCGGCGGTGCTGGCGCTCCCGTCGTTATTGACGTCGCCGGACGCAAGGACGCTCCCGGGACTCGAGTCAGGGCTGTGGCAGTGCGCGTCACGACGTTGGCGTCCAACTCGCCGGCAACGCTGCGCTCGGCAGCCAATGGAGAACTCTCGGACGTGGTCGTCAACGGCAAGCGTGAGCTCGTGTCGATCCTGCCTGTCGCCACCGATGGCACCATCGCCTTAACCACGGATTCCGGGGCCACGCACGTCACGGTCGATCTCCTCGGCTACTTCGTGACTCCTGGAGGCGACGATCCCGGCGAGGGTCGACTCCTGGCCTACGCCAATCAGGTCGTCTACGACAGCGCCGCGTTGAATCAGCCGCTGCAGCCGGGCGAGAAGCGCGTCGTCGATGTCTCCGCGGGAGCAACGAGCGACGGGCCGCCGGCGGGCGCACTGCTCACGGTCACCCTCACCGGTGCCGAGAAGACCGGGCGGTTCCTCATGCGTCGCACGGGCGATAAGCAGTCCCCCGCGGCCCCCAGCATCGGATACCGCCGCAACGCGACGACCTCCGTGCCGGTGATCGCGGCGCTCGATCCCGAGGGGCGTGTCACGATCGTCAACAAGGGCAAGGGCAAGGTCGACGTCGCCATCGCCGTGCAGGCTTCGGCCGTGCGGACCCCAGAACTCGGCGCACTGCTCGTGCCCGTGAAGCCTGTTGAGGTCCGCAAGGCCCGGGCGGCGCTCACCGATCTCATCGGCACGGGGCCCGCGACGCCGAACGGTGCCACCGCCGACACGTTGACGGTTCGATCCGAGGTGAGCGCGTCCGGCGCGACGGCTGCGGTCCTGCGAGTATCGGCGTCAGGCAGCAAGGGCGGGGAGGTGACGTTCTACTCGCTTTCGGTCCCGCAGACGCCATCGTTGGTCGTTCCCCGCAGGAGCAAGGTCACCGGACTGATCGTCGTGCCCCTCGACAGCAAGGGCACGATTCGGCGTGAGGTGGTCGGCGGCGTCGAGGTGACCGCTCACGTGGTCGCCTACCTTCGCTGACGCCCTCTCTCCGCCGGAGCCTGCCTGTCGGCGGCACGACGTACCATCACCCAATGCCCGACCTCAATCCTGCCCAGCAGGAGGCCGTCGCTCACCGCGGCAGCCCCTTGCTCATCGTGGCTGGGGCGGGCTCGGGCAAGACTCGGGTGCTCACGCAGCGCATTGCGCACCTCATCCGTGATGGTGGAGTGCGGCCGTCTGAGATTCTTGCGATTACCTTCACTAACAAGGCGGCACGCGAGATGCAGGAGCGCGTGGCTGCTCTCGTCGGCCCCGCGTCGCGTGCCATGTGGGTGATGACCTTTCACTCCGCGTGTGTCCGCATCCTGCGCCGCGAGGCCGGGCGCCTCGGAATTTCGACCAACTTCTCCATCTACGACGCTGCGGATTCGCAGCGGCTCATGGCCATGGTGGTGAAGGATCTCGACCTGGACCCCAAGCGACATCCACCCCGAGCCCTCGCGGCCAGGGTCTCCCAGCTCAAGAACGAACTCATCGACGAGGAGGAGTTCGCCCGCCGCGCCGAGACTCCGCAGGATCGGGTACTAGCCGAGGTCTACGCCGAGTACCAACGGCGCTTGCGTCGGGCGAGTGCCTTCGACTTCGACGACCTCATCGGCTCCACCGTTGCACTGCTCCAGCTCTTCCCCGATGTCGCCGAGCACTATCGACGCCGATTCCGTCACATCCTCGTCGATGAGTACCAGGACACAAACCACGCTCAATACGTCCTTGTGCGCGAACTCGTCGGCGATGGCAGGGACGGCGTACCTCCCGGGGAGCTCTGCGTCGTGGGCGACGCGGACCAGTCCATCTACGCCTTCCGTGGCGCGACCATCCGCAATATCGAGGAGTTCGAGCGCGACTACCCCGATGCGCGCACGGTGCTCCTCGAGCAGAACTACCGCTCGACTCAGACGATCCTGGATGCGGCCAATCGAGTCATCGCACGGAATGGTGGACGCCGGCCGAAGCGCCTGTGGACCGATGCCGGTGCTGGGGCGCCCATCGTCACGTACGTCGCAGACGACGAACATGATGAGGCGCGCTTCGTCGCCGATGAGATCGACGCCCTGGTCGACGACGCAGGAGTGCGACCGGCCGACGTCGCGGTGTTCTATCGGACCAACGCCCAGTCCCGATCCCTTGAGGAGATTTTCGTCCGTGTGGGCCTGCCCTACACCGTCGTGGGCAGCGTTCGGTTCTACGAGCGACGTGAGATCCGAGATGCCATCGCCTACCTCCGGGCGATCGCCAATCGCGACGACGATGTCTCATTGCGTCGCATCCTCAATGTCCCGCGACGGGGGATCGGGGAGCGGGCGGAGGAGGCGATCGAATCGTTCGCCCAGCGTGAGCGCATCTCCTTTGGGGCGGCGCTGGACCGAGCCGCGGAGGTGCCCGGCCTGGCCACGCGGTCCCAGACCCAGGTGCTGGCCTTCGCCCAACTGATGTCCGATCTGCGCACCCTCGTCGAATCTGGTGCCGGCCCCGCGACGTTGCTGCAGGCCGTCTTGGAGCAGACGGGCTATCTCGCAGAGCTCCAGGCATCCCACGACCCCCAGGATGAGACGCGCGTGGAGAACCTCGCCGAGCTCGAGTCCGTCGCGGCGGAATACGAGCGCGATGAGGAGGCACCGGACCTGACCGGATTCCTCGAACGCGTATCCCTTGTCGCGGATGCCGACGAGATCCCGGACGACGACGAGGGAGTGGTCACGCTGATGACCCTTCACACCGCCAAAGGACTGGAATTCCCCGTTGTCTTCCTCACCGGGATGGAGGACGGCATCTTCCCGCATGTGCGATCACTCGGATCCGAGACCGAGTTGGAGGAGGAGCGCCGACTCGCCTACGTCGGCATCACGCGCGCGCGCGAGCGGCTCTATCTCACTCGGGCCGTCTCGCGATCCGCATGGGGGTCGCCGTCGCACAATCCTGCGTCACGATTCCTCGACGAGGTGCCCCCGGAGTTGGTGGAGAGTCGCCGTGACGAGCCCGTCCTGACGTGGTCCTCGGCGCAGGCACCGTCGGCGCCGAGACCGGTGACTTCAGGCGGATTGATGAAGCGGCCGGAGCCGACTGCCGGGACTCGACCCGTCGTGGCACTCGCGGTGGGGGACAGGGTGCTCCACAAGACGTTCGGCATGGGCACCGTGACCGGCACGTCGGGTGTGGGTGAGCGAGCCGAAGCCACGATCGACTTCGGGTCCGTCGGCACCAAGCGGCTGCTGTTGCGCTACGCGCCGGTCGACAAGATCTGAATCGCTCAGCAGCCGAAGCTGCGGCAGGCCCAGGCGGGGGGCTTCGCAGGCACGCCTGGCCGGGGTCCTGTCCACAGGCCAGCCGGGTTGGTGGGTGTCAGAGCGCTACCGACGCGCACTTCGAAGTGCAGATGTGAGCCCGACGAGTCTCCGGTGCTTCCGATCGTGCCGATGAGGTCTCCCGCACTCACGCGGTCGCCCTTCTTGACCTTGATCTTGTGGAGGTGCGCGTACCTCGTCTGCGTGCCGTCGGGGCGCATGATCATGACCAGATTGCCGTAGCCGCCGTAGTTGAACTCGGCGTATTGCACGCGTCCGTCGGTCGCGGCGAAGACCGGATCACCGGTGTCGCCGTTGAAGTCGATGCCCGCGTGACCGCGTGGCCACGAGGGACTCATCTCGCCAAAGGTCCCGCTGACCGGCGTGCCCCAGGTGACCGGATAGCTGTACGCCAGGTCTTGGCGCTTCTTGCGTGCCGTTGTCGTCGCTGCGCTCGAGGCCTCCGCGGTCGCACTCCGTGCGGCGGTGACCGAGGCCAGGTGGGCGATGCCGGCAGATCCGTCGAGGCGACCATCGTCGTCGAAGGCGACCGTCGTGCCGGTTCCGACGCCCGGGCCGGAGCCGCCGGCACCGACGGCGGGGCCGTCAGGCCGCGAGGACGCCAGGGAGGGGGCACCGGAGAGCAGCACGATCGCACCCTGGGCGGCGATGAGGGCCGCAACGACAAGGAGCGGGGCGATGAGCCGGCGCATGGGAGGGGTCTACCAGGCGCCTCCGAGGGAGGACCAGTCGATTGTGACGGGTGTGACTGATGTGGCACGTGATGTGACGTGCATCACATCATCAGGCTGAATCGTCGAGGAGGGACAGCGTGCCGGCGATCTCGCGAACGACACGTCCATCCACGGGCAGTGAGAGGTGACCCACGCCGCGCACGAGGACATTGCGCGCGCTGAGGTCGGGATGGTCGATGCGCGCGTTCTGCTGGGGGATGACGAGCTGGTCGATGTCGGACCAGACGGCCAGGAAGCGGGTGCGGCACGCGGGTGCCGGCTCGGCCAACTCGGCGATGAGGTCGCTGTCGGTGCGCATTTGGCGCGTGAGCTCGAGCGGCACCAGATGGGCGGGCAGGGTGCCCCCGTGCGGAGTGCCGAGGGTCACCAGAGTGTGAATGTGCTCGTCTCCGCCAAGTCGCTGGACGAGGTATCGGCCGATGAGTCCTCCGAGGGAGTGGCCGACCACGTGCACGCGCTCATGGCCGGTCTCGGCGCGCACATCGGCGATGAGATCACCCAGTCGTCGGGAGACCGATCGGATGTCGTCCGTCAGTGGCGAGTAGTTCAGGGCGTACGTCGAGCCGAAGCCTCGCCTGTGCAGCCCTCGCCTCAAGAGGGTGAAGATGGAGCGGTTGTCGAAGATCCCGTGGACGAGGACGATCGGTGTGCCGGCAGCCTCGACGTCGCCGACGAGAAGCCCGCGCCGGGCCGGGGGGAGGCCTTCCAGGGAATGGTGTTCGTAGTGGATGCGGATGCGCTCCTCGACGAAGCCGAGGGGATACATCGCCACGTGTGCGGTCACCCAAGCGGCCTCCGTGGCGACTCCGCGGGCTGTGGATGCCGACAGGAGCGTGCGCCCTGCCCGCGCCGCTCCCTCCCCCCATGCCTTGAGTGGGGTTGGCGATACGCGCAGCACGCGTTGACGCTAGCCCGGGAGCCCGTCGAGTGTCCTGACGACGCTCCGATTACCCCGAGGCCCCCCGCTATCGTGGGCCGCGGCGCATGGAGCGCCCCGTGGTGAAGGAGGCCTCATGCCGGCCAGGATCGTGGTGGCCAAGCCGGGCCTCGACGGCCACGATCGCGGGGCCAAGGTGGTGGCCCGGGCCCTCCGCGATGCCGGCTTCGAGGTTGTCTACACCGGTCTTCACCAGACTCCGGCCCAGATCGCTGAGGCCGCTATCCAGGAGGATGCGGACGCGATCGGCATCTCGGTCCTCTCGGGCGCCCATCAGGTGCTTTTCGAGGAACTGATGGCCGAACTGAAGGCCCGAGGAGCCGAGGACATCATCGTCTTCGGTGGCGGGATCATCCCGGATGCGGATATCGCTGGGCTCAAGGCGCTGGGAGTGACGGAGGTCTTCGGTCCTGGGACTCCGCTGCCGGTCATCGTGCAATGGGTCGGTGCCCACGTGTCTGGCGACGATGCCTGATCAGTAGGCTCGCTGCATCGTGGCCGGGTCGTGCGCGTAGTCGGCCAGGCTGAGCCGGAGGAAGACGTGGATCTCTACGAGTACCAGGCAAAGCATCTGTTTGATGCGCACGGCGTCCCGGTGACCGCCGGGGAGGTGTGCACGACGCCGGAGGCGGCGGCCGAAGCGGCGCGCAAGATCGGCTCCGCCGTCGTCGTCAAGGCGCAGGTCAAGACAGGTGGTCGCGGCAAGGCGGGCGGCGTCAAGCTCGCCGCGAATCCGGATGAGGCCAAGGCTCGGGCGCAGGACATCCTCGGGCTGGACATCAAGGGCCATGAGGTGCGCCGCGTTCTGGTGACCGAGGCCACCGATATCGCGGAGGAGTACTACGTCTCCTTCCTCCTCGATCGCGCCAACCGGTGCTTCCTCGCGATGGCGAGCGTGGAGGGCGGTGTCGACATCGAGGAGGTGGCCGCCACCCGTCCCGAGGCACTCGCTCTCGTGCGCATCGACGCGATCGACGGAGTGGACGCCCAGACCGCAGCCCGCATCGTCGATGAGGCGGGGTTTCCGGCCCACATTCGCGACCAGGTCACAGCGGTCCTTGTACGACTCTGGCGTGTACTCGTCGAGGAGGATGCCACGCTGGTGGAGGTCAATCCCCTCGTCCTGTCCGGCAACGGCACGGTGCTCGCACTCGACGGCAAGGTGACCATTGACGACAATGCTCACTACCGGCACGCGTCGCATGCGGACCTCGTCGATCGTGAGGCCTCCGACCCCATCGAATTGCGCGCCAAGGAGTTTGACCTCAACTACGTCAAGCTCGATGGCGAGGTCGGCATCATCGGCAACGGCGCCGGTCTCGTCATGAGCACACTCGACGTCGTTGCCTACGCCGGTGAGGAGTTCGGCGGGGTGAGGCCCGCCAACTTCCTGGACATCGGTGGGGGGGCCAGTGCGGAGGTCATGGCCAATGGCCTCGACATCGTGCTGGGTGATCCCGGCGTACGCGCCGTCTTCGTCAATGTCTTCGGTGGTATTACCTCGTGCGATGCGGTCGCCAACGGCATCGTCCAGGCCGTCGGGGCTCTCGCGGAGCGGGGCACACCGGTCTCCAAGCCCATCGTCTGCAGGATCGACGGCAACAACGCAGTGGAGGGGCGGCGAATCCTCACCGAGTTCAACCACCCGCTTGTCGAAATGGTGGAGACCATGGACGACGCGGCTCGCCGCGTCGCGCAGTTGGCCGGAGGTGCCGCGTGACGATCTGGCTGGACGGTGATAGCCGCATACTCGTGCAGGGCATGACCGGATCGGAAGGCACCAAGCACACCCGACGCATGGTCGCGAGCGGTGCTCAGGTCGTCGCCGGCGTCACCCCGGGCAAGGGCGGTCAGGACGTCGACGGCATCCCGGTCTTCGGCGATGTCCGCGAGGCCATGATCGCGACAGGGGCCAATGTCAGCGTTGTCTTCGTGCCGCCGCGCTTCGCCCAGGCGGCGGTCGAGGAGGCGGTCGACGCCGAGATCCCGCTCTGCGTCGTCATCACTGAGGGCATCCCGGTCCACGACACGGCGAAGTTCTTTCAGTACGCCGTCAACGCCGGTACGACCCGGATCATCGGGCCCAACTGCCCGGGCATCATCTCGCCCGGAGTGTCTAACGCGGGCATCATCCCCGCCGATATCACCGGTCCAGGACCGATTGGCCTCGTATCGAAGTCGGGGACGCTCACCTACCAGATGATGTACGAGTTGAACGACATCGGCTTCTCCACCTGTGTGGGCATCGGAGGCGACCCGATCATCGGCACGACGCACATCGACTGCCTCGCAGCGTTCGAAGCAGATCCGGCGACAGAGGCCATCGTCATGATCGGCGAGATCGGCGGGGACGCGGAAGAGCGGGCTGCGGCCTTCATCGCCGACAACGTCACTAAGCCCGTTGTGGGCTACGTCGCGGGATTCACGGCTCCCGAGGGCAAGACCATGGGTCACGCAGGCGCGATCGTGTCGGGATCTTCTGGCACCGCCGCTGCCAAGAAAGACGCCCTCGAATCCGTCGGCGTCCGCGTGGGCCAGACGCCGAGCGAGGCCGCCCGCCTCATGCGCGCGATCCTGCGCGGCTGAGTGACGAGCTGAGGCGAATGGGGTCTATGGGACCCCTGGGTTACACGTTGCCCGCGTGCCGTTACGGCAGTCCTGGGGAATCGACTGACAGTCTTGGTGGGTGAGCCTCACCGCACGCCCGAGCGCCCCGACCCGCAGGGTCGGCCGCGGTGCGCCCGGGGGCCCGACCCGAGAGGCGGCGACCCCGCTGCCGCTCGTTGTCTCGGGTGCCGTCGCAGGTGGTGCCGCGGCGCTGCTGAGCTATCTCGCGCTCGCGGTGATTGCTCTCGGCGCCTGGATGCTCGATCCGTCGGGTGCGCAGGAGTGGTCACAGATGCTCGAGGCCGCCTCAGGGGCCTGGCTCGCGGGCCTGGGCGTGGCCCCAACGGTGGGCGGCATCACCGTCACCTTGCTCCCGATCGGCTTCGCTCTCGTGCCGATCATCGGTCTCGCGGGGGCTGCGCGCTGGGCTACCGAGGCCTCTGCCGTCGCGCGCAGGGGAGAGGCGTTCGCGGTGGCAGTCTCAGGCGCCATCGCCTTCGCCGGTGTCGCAGCGTTGATCGCGTCTCTCTCCCGCAGCCTGGCAGTGTCAGCGGCGACGGCTGCCCCGGTGTGCGGCGTGCTTGCCTTCGTGGTGATCCTCACCGTGGTCATGAGCCGTGCTCGCCTCGTGTCCTGGGGCTCGATCCCGCCGCTGTTGCGCGACGGACTGGCGTCGAGCGCAGTCGCCCTCGCAACCCTGGTCGTCCTCTCGGCAATCCTCCTCGCTGTGTCGGTCGTCGCCCACGCGAGTGAGATGAACGCACTCCTCGTGGAGTTGGATCCCGGGCCGTCAGGTGCCGTGCTCCTCGCTGTGCTGTCGTTGGGCTACCTGCCCACGGCGGTCGTGTGGTCAATGGCCTATGTCGTGGGTCCCGGCGTGACGGTGGCGGTGGGCACGTCGGTGTCCGCCTTTGCCGAACCCGCCACAGCCACCCTGCCGGGATTCCCCCTCCTGGCGGCGTTGCCGGGCTCCGCTCCGGCCGGGGCAGCCGCTCTGCCTGGTCTCGTGCTCGCGGTGGGCGTGCTCGCTGGCCTATTCCTGCGCGCCCGTGGTCACACGGGTGTCCAGGGCGCACTCGCTGCCGCGATAACCGCGGCCTTCACGTGCGCGGCCCTTGCGATCGTCGCCTGGTTGACGTCCGGGTCGATAGGAACGACCTCGCTTCAGGGCCTCGGACCCTCGCCGCTGTGGCTCGGCGCGATCGGCGGAGCACTGGTGGGCGCCGGCGCGCTTGGGGCGGCCGCCTGGCCGGCGAGGAGGGTCGATGTCTAGCCCGGTGCGCACTCCCGCACGCCGACGTACCTCGCGGACGGCGAAGCCACCCGTGTTGCTCGCACCGATGTCCCGTCGCGTGACGGGAGCAGCCATTGACATGGCACTCCTCATCTTCCTTGCCGGCACGTCCGCGTCCCTGCTGGAGGGCATGACCGCAGGCGTGACAAGGGTGCGGATCGATGAGGAATCCGGGCAGCGCGCCGTCGAAGCTGGATTGTCGCTGCCGCTGTGGCTACCCCTTGCGCTGCTCGTCACGTTTACCGCGGCCTACACGATCGTCCTTATGGCCGTCTTCGGACGCACCCTCGGTGGCTGGGCCGTCGGCATTCGCTGCGTGCGAGCCGACACCGGTGGCCGGCCCGGATGGTCCCTGTCGGTCCGTCGCTGGTTTCTCCTCTACGGCGCTGCGGGACTCCTCGCCTTCGCTCCCGTGATCGGTCCCTTCGCGTGGGTCCTCACCCTGGTCGTGGGCCTGTCTCCCCTGTGGGACGCGACGCAGCGTCTGCGCGGCTACGCCGATCACCTCGGTCACGACATCGTCGTCCTCACCCCGCGGGGTGCGGGCCGTCCCTGACGGGCCCACCCGACGGTAGGGTCGGCGCGTGCGCTCCCGGATCGTCGTCCTCGTCTCCGGCGGCGGGACAAACCTGCAGGCACTCCTGGATGCTGATCAGAGCGTCTACGACATCGTCGGTGTCGTTGCCGATCGCGAAGGCATCGCCGGCATCGATCGATCGCGGGCCCGCGGCATACCGACGACGATCGTGGATCCGACAGCATTCGCCCAGCGCTCTGATTGGGATGCCGAACTCGCTCACGTCCTCGCAGCATTCGACCCGCACTGGGTCGTGTGCGCTGGCTTCATGAGGATCCTGGGGCCTGACGTCCTGCGCGCATTCCCCCAGCGGATCGTCAACACCCATCCCGCGCTCCTGCCGTCCTTCCCCGGAGCACACGGTGTGCGAGATGCGCTGGACTACGGCGTGGGCCTCACCGGGTGCACGGTGCACCTGGTCGATGAAGGGGTAGACACGGGTCCGATCCTGGCTCAGGAGGCGGTCGCGGTTAGGCGCGATGATGACGAGACGAGCCTGCACGAGCGCATCAAGGTGGTGGAGCGCGACCTCCTCGTGGATATCGTGACTCGGCTATGCGAATTCGGCTGCACCGTTGACGGCAGGAAGGTGACTATTCCGTGAGCACAGGAGACGAGCGCCGCCCAATCAGGCGGGCCCTGGTGTCGGTCTACGACAAGGCGGGCCTGACCGAGTTGGCGACCGCGCTGCATGCCTCGGGGGTCGAGATCGTCTCCACGGGCTCGACGGCCGCGCGGATCGAAGAGGCCGGCGTACCCGTCACCGCGGTATCGGAGCTCACCGGATTCCCGGAGTGCCTGGACGGACGTGTGAAGACCCTGCATCCGCGCGTACACGCGGGGCTGCTCGCGGATCAGCGGGACCCCGACCACGTCGCACAACTGGAGCAGCTCGACATCGCGCCCTTCGAACTTGTCGTTGTCAACCTCTACCCCTTCACGAGCACGGTCGCGTCTGGAGCGGCACCGGAGGAGTGCATCGAGCAGATTGACATTGGTGGCCCCGCGATGGTGCGGGCATCGGCCAAGAATCACGCGAGCGTCGCGGTCGTCGTCGATCCTGAGCGCTACGCCGACGTCATCAAGGCTGTGGCGGCTGGCGGATTCACGCTGGATGAGCGTCGTCGACTCGCCGCCGAGGCCTTCGCTCACACCGCGTCCTACGACGTCGCGGTCGCCACGTGGATGGGCAACGTCGTCGCACCGGACGGATCGGGATTCCCCTCATGGCTCGGGCAGGCATGGCAGCGCCAGGATGTGCTTCGCTACGGCGAGAATCCGCATCAGACGGCCGCTGTCTATGCAGCTGACTTCTCGCGGCCCGGGCTTGCTCGAGCCGAGCAGCTGCACGGCAAGGAAATGTCGTACAACAACTACGTTGATGCCGATGCTGCCTGGCGTGCGGCTTATGACCACGGGCTGCCGGCTGTCGCGATCATCAAGCACGCCAATCCGTGTGGGATCGCCATCGGCGCCGATATCGCCGATGCCTACGAGAAGGCCTTTGCCACCGATCCCGTTTCGGCATTCGGTGGCGTCGTAGCGGCGAATCGCCCCGTCACCATGGCTATGGCGCAGGCTATGGCGGATGTCTTTACCGAGGTTGTGGTCGCCCCGGACTTCGATGGCGATGCCCTCGCGATGCTGACAGAGCGCAAAGGCCTGCGCATCCTGCGGACCCAGCCGCGTCCAGAGCGCGGATGGGTTGATCTGCGGCCCATCTCCGGTGGCGTGCTGCTCCAGGGCGCGGATGATCTGCGTGCCGACGGAGACGATCCGGCGACGTGGCGACTGGTCGCCGGTGCGGCTGTCGACGCCCCGACCATGGAGGATCTTGCCTTTGCCTGGCGCGCCGTCCGGGCACCCAAGTCCAACGCGATCCTCCTGGCCAAGGACGGGGCTGCCGTGGGGATCGGCATGGGCCAGGTCAACCGTGTCGATGCCGCGCGACTCGCTGTCTCGCGCGCGGGTGAGGACCGGGCGCGTGACTCGGTGGCCGCATCCGATGCCTTCTTCCCCTTCCCCGACGGCCTAGAGGTACTCCTGGCGGCGGGAGTCAAAGCCATCGTGCAGCCCGGCGGATCCGTGCGCGATGACGAGGTCATTGCAGCCGCTGAAGCCGCGGGGGCCAGCATGTATCTCACCGGCACGCGCCACTTCTTCCACTGAGCGTGCATGCCTGAGACCCGACTTCGCCAGCCGCGATCGCGCATGGGCGTGATCGCTGGCGTGACGGCGCTCACGGTCGGTGCCCTCACGGCCTTGCAGTCCCGTGTCAACGGCGAACTCGCGGATATGACCGACAGCGGGTTGCAGGCGGCGCTCGTCAGCTTCGGCAGCGGCTGGATCCTGCTCTCCGTCATCCTGCTCGCCACGCCGAGCGTGCGCCGAGGGCTCGCTGATGTGGGCCACGCCGTCCGCGCGGGCACACTGCGCTGGTGGCAGGTCTTGGGCGGACTCCTCGGCGGCTTCTTCGTCGCCGTGCAAAGTGCCACGGTGCCGGTCGTTGGCGTGGCCATCTTCACCGTCGCCGTGGTTGCCGGGCAGGTGTCCAACAGCCTGGTGGTCGACCGCGTCGGGCTGGGTCCGGCTGGTCGACAGAGTGTGACGCCCACGCGGGTCATCGCTGCGATCCTTGCCCTCGCTGCTGTGGCAGTGGCGGTATCCGATCGCTTCGATGGCGCGGCTGAGGGCTCCCTGCTCGCGGTGGCAGCCGCTCTCGTCGCTGGCCTCGCCATCGCCGTGCAGCAAGCCATCAACGGACGCGTGGGTGCCGCGGCACGCAATGCGTGGACAGCTGCATGGGTCAACTTCACACTCGGGACCGTGATGCTGAGCGTCGCGCTAGGACTTGCGTGGGGGCTCACCGAGTTCGACCCCGGGGCATTGCCCACAGGTCCCTGGTGGGTCTACATCGGCGGCTCCATCGGGGTGCTCTTCATCGCAGCCGCTGCATGGGTCGTGCAGCGACTCGGGGTGCTGCTCTTCGCCTTGCTCGCGATCACCGGTCAGCTCATCGGAGCGCTGGTCCTCGACTGGCTCTTGCCCGCTGACGGCGTCTACGTCCACCTGACCCTCGTACTCGGCGTGGCCCTGGCTGGCATCGCGGTCGCCGTGGGTAGCGCATCCTCCTGGGGTCCCCGACGCGATCGTCCCCGCCCGCACTAGGTTTCGGGACCATGACTGCGACGATCCTCGATGGCAAAGCGACCGCGGCTGCGGTGAAGGCCTCCCTCGCCACACGTGTGAGCACGCTCCGTGAGCGCGGAATCACACCGGGACTGGCCACCGTCTTGGTCGGCGACGACCCGGGCAGCCACGCCTACGTGGGCGGGAAGCACAGGGACTGCGCCGAGGTGGGAATCGCGTCCATCCGCGTCGATCTGCCGGCGACATCGACGCAGGCGGAGGTCGAGGCGGAGGTGCGCCAACTCAACGATGACCCGGCCGTGACCGGCTATATCGTCCAACTGCCCTTGCCGAAGGGGCTCGACAGCAATCGCGTGCTGGAGATCATGGACCCGGCGAAGGATGCGGATGGCCTGCATCCCATGAACCTCGGTCGCCTTGTCCTCGGCATCGATGCTCCCCTGCCATGCACTCCGCGAGGCATCGTGGAGTTGCTTCGCGCCTACGAGGTGCCGATCGCAGGAGCCGAGGTGTGCATCGTCGGTCGAGGGATCACCGTGGGTAGGCCTCTGGGGCTGCTCCTCACACGCCGCCAGGAGAACGCCACCGTGACGCTGTGCCACACCGGAACCACCGACATGGCGGCGCACATCGCGGCCGCGGACATCGTGGTGGCTGCAGCGGGTGTCCCGCACATGGTCACACCGGACATGGTCAAGCCTGGCGCGGCCCTTGTCGATGTGGGAATCACTCGCACGGAGGATGGGCTCGTGGGCGATATCGATCCGGCGTGCGCCGAGGTGGCCGCGTGGATCGCCCCCATGCCCGGCGGGACCGGCCCCATGACCCGGGCCATGCTCATTGCCAATGTCGTCGAGGCGGCCGAGCGGCCGTAGGCTGACGTCATGTCGGGCATGGCTGAGGTCCATCGTCTGCCGTCGCGGCGGCGGCGCTGGTGGACGCAGTGGCCCATTGCGGTCGTCCTCGTGGGAGTGGCGGTGTCGCTCACCATTGTGGCGCTCGACCACTTCCGCATTGGCTCACTCATGCTTGGAGCTAGCCTCGTCCTCGCGTTCGTGCTGAGACTCGTGCTGCCCAGCGACCGGGTCGGTCTGCTCGCCGTGCGCTCCAAGTCAGTCGATCTCGTGGTCCTCGGGATCCTGGCTGCTGCACTCGTGGTCTTTGCGCTGTGGGTGCCGCCCCCTGCGTGAGGCCTGACCCGCTCGGGGACTAGCGTGGTGCTCGTCCCCGACCGAGGAGATTCACGTGTCTCGCACGCCCGTCAACGTCGCTGTCACCGGGGCCGCTGGCCAGATCGGCTATGCGCTCCTCTTCCGCATCGCGTCAGGTCAGTTGCTGGGCCCTGATGTGCCGGTACGCCTGCGGATGCTGGAGATCACACCGGCGCTCAAGGCGGCTGAGGGCACCGCGATGGAGTTGGACGACTGCGCATTTCCGCTGCTCGATGGCATCGACATCACGGATGACCCGCGAGTCGCTTTTGATGGCGTCAACATCGCTCTGCTCGTCGGTGCTCGGCCCCGTGGTCCTGGTATGGAGCGACGCGACCTGCTCGAGGCGAACGGCGGCATCTTCAAGCCGCAGGGCGAGGCACTTAACGCCGGCGCGGCAGACGACGTACGCATTCTCGTCGTCGGCAACCCGGCCAACACCAACGCGCTCATCGCACAGGCGCACGCGCCGGATATCCCGCGAGATCGGTTCACCGCCATGATGCGCCTCGACCACAATCGAGCACTCAGCCAACTCGCTCAGCGCACAGGCGTGGGCGTTTCCGATGTCCGCAAGGTGACCGTGTGGGGCAATCACTCGGCGTCGCAGTATCCCGACATCACCCACGCGACGGTCAGGGGCCAGGCCGCCGCCGGGGTCGTCGATGACCCCGCCTGGGTTGCCGACGTCTTCATCCCCACTGTGGCCAAGCGCGGCGCGGCGATCATCGACGCTCGAGGAGCGTCCTCCGCGGCCTCCGCGGCCAATGCCGCCATCGATCACGTGCACGACTGGGTGCTGGGCACCCCGGATGGCGACTGGGTCTCCGCCGGCGTGCCATCGGACGGCTCCTACGGCATCCCGGAGGGCATCATCTCCGGCTTCCCGTGCGTGTCCCGCAACGGGACGTGGGAGATCGTGCAGGGCCTGGAGATCGACGATTTCTCGCGAGTGCGCATCGACGCCTCCGTGGCCGAACTGCAGGAAGAGCGCGACGCCGTCGCTGCTCTCGGCCTGCTCTAGTCCTCGTACCACCGCACTAGATCCCACTGACAGGAGAGAGTTAGCCCGTGGCAAAGATCAAGGTGATCAATCCGGTCGTCGAACTCGACGGCGATGAGATGACACGCATCATCTGGCAGTTCATCAAGGACCAGTTGATCCTGCCCTACCTCGACGTGGATCTGAGGTACTACGACCTGGGCATCGAGCACAGAGACGCGACGGACGACCAGGTGACCATCGATGCCGCCCATGCGATCCTCGAGTACGGCGTCGGAGTCAAGTGCGCGACCATCACGCCCGATGAGGCTCGTGTCGAGGAGTTCGGCCTCAAGAAGATGTGGAAGTCGCCCAACGGGACCATCCGCAACATCCTCGGCGGCGTGATCTTCCGTGAGCCCATCATCATGTCCAACATCCCGCGGCTGGTCCCCACCTGGACGAAGCCGATCATCGTGGGCCGTCATGCCTTCGGTGATCAGTACCGCGCGACAGACTTCAAGGTGCCCGGTCCGGGCACCCTCACGATGACGTTCACCCCGGCGGACGGCTCCGAGCCGATGGAGTTCAACATCTTCGACTTCCCTGAGGCCGGCGTAGCCATGGGGATGTACAACCTCGACGATTCGATTCGCGACTTCGCCCGGGCATCCTTCCGCTACGGGCTGGCTCGTCGATTCCCCGTCTACATGTCGACGAAGAACACCATCCTCAAGGCCTACGACGGCCGCTTCAAGGACATCTTCGCCGAGATCTTCGACGCCGAGTTCAAGGCCGAGTTCGATGCAGCCGGGCTCACCTACGAACACCGTCTGATCGACGACATGGTGGCCAGCGCACTCAAGTGGGAGGGCGGCTACGTCTGGGCGTGCAAGAACTACGACGGCGACGTCCAGTCCGACACCGTCGCCCAGGGCTTCGGATCCCTCGGCCTGATGACCAGCGTGCTGATGACGCCGGACGGACGCACTGTCGAGGCGGAGGCTGCCCACGGCACCGTGACGCGCCACTTCCGCCAACATCAGCGCGGCGAGGCGACCTCCACCAACCCGGTGGCGTCGATCTTCGCCTGGACGCGCGGCCTGGAGCATCGCGGCAAGCTCGACGGCACCCCCGATGTCTCCGGTTTTGCACAGACCCTCGAGCGCGTCTGCATCGAGACGGTTGAAGCCGGCCAGATGACCAAGGACCTGGCGTTGCTCGTCGGCCCGGATCAGCCGTGGCTCACCACGCAGGACTTCCTGGCCGCCATCGACACAAACCTCCAGAAGGCGATGGCCTAGGGCTTGGCCAAAGCGAAGCGCGCGACGCTGGTCACCATCACGGCCAATGTCAACGGCATACGTGCCGCCTCCCGCCGAGGTGGTCTTGAGTGGCTGGCGGCCGCACAGGCGGATGTGATCTGCCTGCAGGAGGTTCGGGCCACACATGAGCAGGTGCATGAGCAACTCGCTGGCAGCGGACTCGCGGGAATGTACGTGGCCCACAGCGCGGCCGAGAGTCTCGGTCGCAACGGAGTCGCGGTTCTGACCCGCGAGGAGCCCATGGAGATCCGCGAAGGTGTCGGCGCTGCGGAATTTGCGCGCCAGGGTCGCTGGATCGAGGTCGACGTCGACACCTCTCTCGGCATGGTCACGGTGGTGTCGGCGTACGTGCACACGGG
>Ga0129342_1000212_pt1 | contig 23177 bp, 15 predicted proteins | sample CPBDNA_5_FD_94426 | JGI IMG/M metagenome (GOLD analysis project Ga0129342, IMG submission 94426) | Freshwater to marine salinity gradient microbial communities from Chesapeake Bay, USA - CPBay_Sum_15_0.2_DNA | ecosystem: Environmental > Aquatic > Marine > Coastal | place: USA: Chesapeake Bay...
ATCCTTGTCAACATCAATTCCAAATGCATCTGCAGCTCCATATACAACATATAGAATATCGGCAAGAGCGTCTCGAACTTCTACAAAATCGTGGGTATCAATAGCCTCTTTAAGTTCTAATACTTCCTCTGCAATTAGGTCATACCGCAATTTAACCGTTTTCGGGTCCTTAGTAAAAATATCTTTTTGGTGTGTTGAATGACGAGTAACTCCAAAAGCGGAGTTAAAGTCTTGAACTTTTTGAAAATTAGTTACGTTTTTAGTTTCAGACATTTTAATTATTTATCAAATATTCAAATTATTATTCAATTATATTTATAATATATTTACTTTTTAACATATTATTAATTCAATTTTAAAAAATTGATTTACTTTTTTAATTTAAAACGTTTTTACTTAAATATCAGAAATTATGGCTTATAATCTACTAATTGTAGAATCACCAAATAAAGTTAATAAAATCCAAAGCTTTTTATCTAATGAATTTAAGGTGTCTTCTTCGCGAGGACATATTAGAAATCTGGACCCTAAAAATATTTCAGTTGATATAGATAATGATTTTGCTCCTATTTATATCGTAACTGCTGATAAAAAAGTAGTTGTCTCACAATTGAAAAATCTAGCAAAGCTTGCTAAAATAGTATGGCTTGCTACCGATTATGATCGTGAGGGTGAGGCTATTGCATGGCATATCAGTAAAGTTTTAAGGCTTAAACCTGAAAATCAAAAACGAATTGTTTTTACAGAAATTACTAAGAAAGCGATTACAAAAGCGATTGATAATCCCGGTGTTATTGATATGAATATGTTTTATGCTCAACAAGCACGAATGATTTTAGATAAAATCATTGGATATAAGTTATCACCACTACTTTGGAATCAATTCAGTAATTTTAAATTATCTGCGGGACGTGTTCAAAGTGTTGTATTGAAATTAATTGTTGAAAGAGAGGAAGAAATCAAAAAATTTCAGTCTAAATCATTTTTCAAAGTCAACGCTAATTTTTGGACTCAGGAACCTGATAGCAAAACTATTGGAGATAGTAAAAAGTTGAAACAATATATTGAATCAGCTCCTCTCACTACAATATTAGAGAATGAAGTTACAGATAAGGAAGAATTAGAGGAATTTATTTCTAAAATTCCAGAAAAAAAATTTACGATTCTTGGTGTAAAAACAAATAAAACTAAGAGAAAACCGGCGCCGCCATTCGTTACTTCTACTCTTCAACAGGAAGCATCTAATAAATTGGGTATGTCTCCCAAGACTACTATGCGAGCTGCTCAGACTTTATATGAAAATGGTCTAATCACTTATATGAGAACTGATAGTTTAATGTTGGCTGATGAAGCATTGGATGCAATTGAGAAAAAGGTGAAGGATAAATATGGAGATGAATATTGTAATCGACATCAATATAAAACTAAATCTCAATCTAGCCAAGAAGCCCACGAAGCTTGTAGACCAACCAACATCGACAAGGAATATATTTCTATTAAAGATAAAATTACGAATGCAGAAGTTCGACTTTATCAATTGATTTGGAAAAGGACTGTTGCTAGCCAAATGAAACCAGCAGATGTTGAAATAAAAACTGTTAAGATTGGTGTATCCGACAGTGAATATGTTTTTGTCGGTAAATTCGAAAAAATATTATTCCCCGGATATCTTATTCTATATCAAAAAAAGGGTTCTGCAAAATCGGATATCCAAGATAATCCAGATACCCAAGATAATCCAGATACCCAAGATAATCCAGATACCCAAGATAATCCAGATACCCAAGAAACCAAAGAACTAGATAATAATATTGAAAAAATTATTAAACAATTAAAAAAGGGTTCTCAGGTTTTTATGGCTAATTTGGACGGTCTAGAAAAGAATTCTAAACCTACCAAAGCTAGATTTACAGAGGCTAGTTTAATTAAAAAATTAGACGAATTGGGTATTGGTCGTCCTAGCACATATGCTGCAATGACAACTAAGGTTCAAGATAAGTCATATGTTGAAAGAAAAACAGTGGAACCTGTTAAAAAGGATTTCACAAATTTACTATTTACGTATCCTGATGTAATAGAAAACAAAGTTAAAAAGATGAATGTTGATGGCGAAAAAAACAAACTATTCCCTACTCCATTAGGTTATATGATTAGTGATTATCTAGTAAAACATTTTGATAATATTATGGACTATAGTTTTACTGCTAATGTAGAAAGTATGTTGGATCAGGTTGCAGAAGGAAAGAAAGCGTGGAACTTTGTAGTTAAGGGTGTATATGATACCTTTAATCCGACTATAGAAACTTTACGTATTTCTATTAAGAAAAATAAAGGAAGTTATTCTGGTGATGATAATAAATATGGGGAAATCGTATTGGGAAATCATCCTGTCAAGGGATTTCCAATTGTAGCAATTAATACTCAATATGGTCCTGCTGTTTGTCTAAAAAATACAGATAAAACAAAAAGAATTTATGCAAATTTTTCCGGTAAATTAGGTGATATGACTTTTGAAGAAGCATTAAAATTGCTAGTATATCCTAAAAATTTGGGATTGTTTAATGGGAACGAAGTTTTATTGAAAAAACGGATCAACTTTTACTTAAATTGTAATGGTAAAAATTATTCTATTGATAATTACAATAAAGTTAATGAAGATAAGATTACCCCTGAAACAATGGATATAAGTGATGCAATTAAAGTAATTGAATCACAATCTACTGTTGTGGCAGATAAACAAATAACGGATGATATTATTGTAAAAAAAGGTCCTTATGGATTTTATATTAAGTATAAAGGATCAACTAATATTGCTATTCCAAAAAAACTACGAGATAATATTGATTCAATTACTAATGAACAATATCAAACTATTGTAGATAATTATCTTGAAAAAAAAGGTAAGAAAACAGAACAAAAAGCTGAAATCAAGACTAAGGCTCCAAAGGAAACTAAGACTAAGGCTCCAAAGGAAACCAAGACTAAGGCAAAAAAAAAGTCAAAGAAAGATGATTAATTGATTAGTTGTATTTTGATTTATTTTATTAAAATCTCTTTTAATTATAAGTTATGGGATTACAAACTTTTTTTTCTGATTTATCACAAGTAGAATTTTCTATCCCGGATAAAACAAAATTTAGAATATTAGCTGGTATAACAGCAGCAACATTTATACTCATGTTTATCTTAAAAAACAGCGTGCGAAGTCAATTATTTAAAGAAAATTATACCTGGTTTTTCGGATTAGTTATTTTTAATTTAATAAATTTAACTTTAGCAGTTTACTATTACAGTGCGAAAACAGGTAAATATCATGGTCGTCCTGGTATTCGTGGTAAAAGGGGTATGAAAGGAGATAGGGGTAAATTTATTATTTGTTCATTTTGTAAAAGTAATATTTTTTCCCAAAGGTCTCGTAATTATGATCTTGTTGTGTCCTTAGAAAATTCTTATTTGGAAGATGGATATGATGTTAGTCGTAATATGCGACAGAAAATATCAAAAGAATTTAATGATTTAGAAAATATGGGGATTGATATAGAAGAATTACAAATTGATAATATAGTAGATAAGTTTGGTGGTTATGGTAGAATGATAAATAATGATAATGATATTATGTTAAGTGGAATTCAATATTTGGCTTCGGGTATGAATAAATTTTTTAGTGATGGATTAACCAAACATCCAGGTAGTATTTATAGAGTTAAAGGCGATCAAATTCCTTTAGGAGATAGTCCATTTATAGGAGATAAACCCAATAAATTAAATGCTTTTATGGTAGGTGGTGATATTAGAAATCCGGTTGGTTTTGAAAGATTAGTATCATTTCAAACAACTAAAATAAACAAATTTAATATAGAAGAAATAAAGACATACACAGTATGGAGACCAATTCCATATACTGATGAAAAAGGTAAAAAAATTTACGAACCTTTATCAGATATTGTCCAATATGGAACTAAGAAACCTAATACTAATCTTATTGCTTGTATTAATAAAGATTGTTTAAAGGAATTAACGGGTGATACATTAGAATTATTGTATTTTCATTTCGGATATATTTTAAAAGAAAGTGAAAAATCTAGCGAATTCGAAATGAATTTTAAAATTAATAATCAAAGTTATATGTTTCAACCATTTTCCGTATGGAGAACTCCTCTTAATAACATGGTAGTAAATGTAGGAACAGATGAATCATTACAAGATAACACTTTAATTTACAATTTATTAAATGGGCGCCCAGAATATTTAGATAATAATGGAGACGTTAAGAAATTTGCATATATATATGTTACTAAAAGATTAAAGTCTATATCGGTTGATAAGGTAGCTAAAACTTTAATAATTACCGTATACTATAACACTTATTATGCTAAGCAAATAGAATTATATTTTAAGAAAAATATGAAATATTTTGAAAAAATACCAGAGGAAAAGAGAAAAAAACTTATTGAAAATAAAGTTAAAAATAACTTTGAAAAAAATAAATATAATATCCCAACAAAAATAGAAAATTGTAAAAATATGTATGATTTGATGCTTATACTATTTAGTGAAGGTTTAGATATGGAACTAACAGTATCAGATATATCTGGTGGAGCAGCAACAAATTTTTTAGTTCCTATTCAAAGAGAGGTATTGAAAATATTAAAAACTATATTTCCTCCAAATGTATCCGTTTGGATGATAAAGAATGAATGTTTATCATATTATAAGATTGATCATGAACGTAGAGAATTAATAAGAAATGTGACAAAAGTAGTAAATAGACAAAAGAAAATATTGGATATTATATCATCAGATCCGTCTAAATTTTGTAAATCAGACGATATTGCTATAAATATTATAAGAAATAAAGATTTGCAATTAAAATCATATTTAAATCATATTAAAAATTTTGTATATAAGATTGATAATTTAGAATTGCAGGAATTTACTAAGGATAGATTACAAGTAATATTAGAAATTTATCAATCTACAAACACTAATTTAGAAACAGCGTGTCAATATAAGGATAGAATTAACTCAATTGAAAATATTATAGATGCAAGAGAAAAATACTTTAATATTGGTAAAAAATATTATAATGATAGTAGTTGTAAATATGGAGATTTATCAGGACAAATGGTCGTTCAAAAAAATATTGAAAAAATTACAGAAATATTTATACTTAAATTCAAAAATGATATTCCTGATTTAGACCCGGAAGGTAAAATATCGGATTTTACACTATACTCCGATAGAGAACTTACTTTTATTTATAATACATTTGTAAGAAAAACCAAAGAAATAGAAAATGTTTGTAAATCTCTTAAACAAAAAAGTGATAGAGATAAGGAAAGAACAGAAAAGATTGACAAATATGAGGAAGAACAAAAAACTGCTCAGCAAAAAATAAGAGATGCAAGAGAAGAATTTAATAAAAACAAAGACACAATTATAAACAAAATGATTAATTATTTTAAGAATTAATCTTTGTATTAAATACAATATCTAAATATCTAAATATCTAATAAAATATAATAAAATGTCTAATAAAATATAATAAAATATCTAAATATCTAATAAAATATAATAATGGATGGTGTATCAATAGTCGGAATACTTTTAGTAATAACAATTATAATTTTTTTTGCAATTGTAAAAATTTATCCTTGTGATAGGGATACTTTACCTACTGAGACTTTTAATGATATAAGCACAAGTTTAAGTAAATTTATAGAATTTAAACAAAATATGCATAAAGAACTATCCGGAACTCAAGAAAAACAGGATATGGAAATAAAAAAATTAGCAACTGAATTGGATAATTTAATTAAGTTATACCAATCAAAAAATTAATAAAATCTAATTATCAAAGTAATTAATAAATTTTTTTATTTAAATTTGATTTGAATTAATTAAATTTGATTTGAATTAATTTCTTTTTAAATTTTAATATATAATGAAAGATATTTTAGTAGTTCTTTTGATAATAGGAATATCATATCTTTTTACATTAACAGAAACTAAAAAGTTTGATACTCAATTAATGTTCATATTATTAGGATTAACTGTTGTTATTGTTTATAAATTTATTCACTATAAAAATATTACTAAAACTAATGTTTTAAATGAATCATTTACTACAGATAATGATATATCTGATAAAATTAACGACTGGGCTAACAACGCTTTAATGACTAATTCCGTTGTTGAACCACCAGATGTAGCAGTATTGAAAACAAATGCAGATACAATTATTGACAATCAAAAAAAATTAAATGAATTGTATTCTAAATTATTAGAAAACAGTGAAGGTGGGAAAACTGATGTCAGTTCTGATGATAGTGCTCAATTATTTGATTTAACATCAAGTCAAACTCTTCAAAATACGAGATTAAATTTAATAAAACAGAAAATAGAAGATTTAAAATTAGCTATTAAAAAGAAGGAAAATCAAATGGATGCTATCGATTACCCAAAAATACCAATATATAGTTCTTGTGTAGTTGCCGATGCAAATGGTGAATATTCGGATGATTCAGTAAAAAATACAGGAAGTGTTTCCGGTTCTGGTGTTAGTGGAGATACTGTTGATATGGTAGGAAAACTTGAAATGGGTGGCACAACTGGCGATAATAATTCTCCTAATAATGGTCTCAATAATGCATTATCTAAATTACTTTCTAATGGTATTGACATAAAAATAATGTAGTTTATTTAAATTAGTATAATTATTTAAATTAGTATAATTTTTGTATAAAAATATATTAAATAAATTAAAAATACAATCATATATTAGTTGAATTATTATTATTATTTTCTTTAAAATTTTTTCTAATTGATTATTAAATTACGTAATGGTTAAATTAAATTTAAATGTAATATTATTAGTTTTATTTGTTATTATTGTAATATTTGTTTATGTTTTACATATAAATGGAAAATTACAATTTGGATTGAATAAACAAATTGAACAATTTCGTCCAAAAACAAGTTATTTTGAAAATGTTTATGACGAGAATGATAATGTGGAAGAAGAATCTGACCCTGATAATAATCCTACTAATAATTGTCCATCTACACAAAGTAATTGGTGGGATAATAAACCTATAAGATCTATTATCTCTAAACATTTAGGTGTGTCTATTAATGTTTGTCCTAAGGAAAGTATTGATTGTAATACGGGAAATATTAATTCACAATATTTAGTAATTATTGATTCACCAAACCCTTCAAAACCTTCTGGTGCATTGAAGGTAAATGAAGATGGAACTTTTGGTATTGTAATTAAAAATGCCAATGATAATAAACAGTTATGGAATATTGTTAGAATTGAAAATAAAGAAGATTTAGTCAACCTTTTAACAACATCAAATAATACAAACCCTGTTGTAAATGAAGTAGTAAATCCATTTTATATTGCAGTATGGAGTGAATCAAATAAAAATAATGAAGTAAAAAAAGTATTACAATATGAAAATGGTGTCGTGTCAGTCAGACCTCTTGGAGATTATGAACATCAAAAATGGGATATTTCTCAAAATCCAGTAAGTATGGGATTAGATCTTCTTGGGGGAAGAATTACATCAGGATTATCCTCTGAAGGCAGAGTTAACAGTGGTTCATCATTACCTAATTTAGGTTCAAATAATGCAATTGCTTTACAACAATTAACACATAATCAACATAATAATGTTATGGCTGGACTAGAACAATTATTTCAAATGTTAAATAAACAACAAAAAACAACTCCTCCTAGTGAAACTATTATGGGTAATAAACCTTTAACTGTAAAAATTAATTTAAGTGGAAACTCAGAAAAAGCTGTTGAAGGTGCATTAACACAGCAAACTCCAGAGGAATTTTCTGATGTTAATATTTTAGATAATTTAGAAAAATATGAAAATAATGAAAATCGTGGTGCCCAAATGGCAGAATTAGATTCTTTGATGACTAGAACTCCTACTGGTGTTCAATGCCCAACTCCCAATTTAGATGATTATGTTCCTGTATCGGCTCTTGCTCAATGTAACGGATGTGCACATACTGATTAAATATACTCAGTTTTATATTTTTATATTTTTATTTATATACTTATAATTATCTTTACAATTATTTTTAAAATTAGATAACTTTTATTTATTATCATTTTTAGTTATATTTTTTTTATTAATATAGTATAAAGAGACATAATGAAAGTTGATTCGAAAATGTTAACTATTGTTGGATGTGTATTATTAGTAGTATGTGTCGTTGTATATTTAAATAAGTCTTATTCACAAGTTGTATTCGAAAATTTTGAAAATAATGAACTCGATGAAATTCAAGCCAAATTATTAGCTAAATATGAATCTGATTTAACAGATAAAAGCACAGAAGAACTTAAAAAAATTGCAGCAACTCAAAGATTAAGATTAGATAAATATGGATTATATCCATTTGGTTCCGGATCACCAGATTTATCAAAATACGCTATGAAAACTGATTTAATGCCAGAAGATTATAAAAAATGCACAGTTGCAGTAGCTGAAGATCGTGATAAATATATGCACAAATCAGACCTTCCTGATCCTTCTCCAAAAGTTGACCTTAGCAAATATGTTCTTAAATCTAGTATACCACCCGAAAAAGTATGTCCTCCTCAAAAAGAAATAGACTACAGCAAATATGTTCTTAAATCAAGTCTTCCACCTAATCAAAAATGTCCACCTTGCATTTTTCCAAAGGTTAAAGTAAGTGCTGGATTATGTAAAAAATGTCCTCCACCACCTAAATGTCCTCCACCACAACCTTGTCCACAAACGAAATGTCCTGAACCAGCACCTTGTCCAGACCTTGGTGATTGTCCAGCACCCAAGAGATGTCCTGAACCAAAGGAACAAATTAGATACGATATTAAATATATTAAAGTTCCAACAGTAATTACAAAAACTATAAAGGTTGATAGTAATGGTAATGTTTTATCAGAAACTGTAAGTAAAGATACAAAAGATGACAGACAAACTAGCTCTTCTTCACCATCAGGTGTAGAAAGTTCTGCTACATCTAGATCTTCTACTATTAATTCAAGCGCAACACAATCTTCCGAATCAACTAATAACGTAATCGTTGAAGAAGAAGAACTTGCAAATGCCCTAGCCAATGGTTCTCAATCTGGAAAAAATAATTTCAGATGTGCATCCGCCAACTTAAATTCTGATTTCAAACAACATGGAGTTTATGGATACACTTTATAAATTCATTTAATTAAATAAAAAAATTTAAAGCGGTAAATAAAAATAAAAATAAAAACAAAAATAAAAAGTTTATAGTTCGTTTCATAATTTGTTTATATTTTATATTATTTTCCTATCTAGTATATAAAAAATATGTTTTCTGTTTTGACTAATATCTATGTTTTACCTTTAATAGTAACTATATTAGGTTTATGCGTATTTTACGGTTATTCTAAAATGACTAAAACCGATGACGAATGTCCTAAGTCTTGCTATTTTAAAACTAGTGTCTGCTTGTATCTTGTCAGTTTAGGAACTCTTTGGTTATTTACAAAATTGACCAATTCCAACACTTCTTCAACTCTAGTTGGTGGTGCCACAAACGCTGTGAGTGCTGAAACTGTCACTACACCAATTGGCAATTTTAATGTTGAAAAGTTCAATACCGGGCGCCCCACATTTTAAATTAAAACAACTAGTTATATGATTTGTTGTATATAATTTGTATATAATTTGCAAATATTTTGTTTTTTTGCTTAGTTTTTCATAAATGATTATTTTCTATTAAATATGTAAGGATTATGAGTATTAATTATTTGACTTTATTAGATAATAAATATGTTAATTATGTAATCATTGGACTATCAGTAATTTTTATAGGAATATTTAGAACATATAGTCCAGAATATCAACATACACTTAGTCAAATTGTAAAAACACCAATAATTTTAGTATCATCATTATCATTTATTAGTTTATTATCATATTACAATACACCAATTGCAATATTACTTTCTGTAATTTTATTAATGATATTATCATCTAATATAGATAATAACAATAATATCAATAATAACAATAATAATAACAATAATAATAACAATAATAGAAATAATAACAACAATAGCAATAATAGCAATAATAGCAATAATAACAATAATAATAATAATAATAACAACAATAGTAAGAATAGTAAAACAGTTGAGGGTTTTGCTGATAAAAAACAAAAAAATTATTTATTAGATCATTTCAATATTGATCCAGAAAAATTTTCCAATTCATTACGTGATGGATTAGCTGAAAATAGAAGGTTGAAGGCAGAAAAAAGTTTGAATAAAATTAAAAGCAGTAATTCTAAGCACGAATCTCACGGTGTTATTAAATCAGGTAAAAATAAAAACGATTTGACTATACCCAAAAGGCAATTTAATATAGATGATCAACAAGATAAAAATTTGTTGAATACGCGGGAAATATGTAGAGATATTATTAATAGAATTAATTATGAATATGAAGATAAACCATATTTGCTTAAATATATATCATCTAGATTAGAAGAAATAGTTGATATTAACAGTTTACTTGAAGAAGATGATTAATTTCTAATAATAAAATAGTAGGAATAAATGAATAGTAGATTAACAAATAAAATAAAAATTGGAAAAAGTAAACATAATAAATTAATAAAAAGAACAAAAAAACCTAAACCCACAAAACCCACAAAACCCACAAAACCAACAAAAACCAAATATTTTAAATTGTGTCCGTTAGGAATAGATAAATTATTGTCAAATGTAGTGTCTAAAAAAGTTGATAAAGATATAGATTTATATTTATCCAATATTATACATAAATATGGTAATAAAATCAATAATTTAGCTAGATTATACCAAGGCGTCTATAACAATTTAAAAATAAAAAAATTGGAGGTTGTCGAAATAGAAAATTATTTGAAACTTAGTTATCCGTCTAAAGTGGATATACTATATTTAATACTAGATACTTTACAAAATAATTACCATAAATTACAATTAACAGAAATAATAAGTTCCATTCCGGAAAAAGAAAAACAAGCAAAAGAAATAAATAAATACATTGAAAACAACAGCAAATATTTCGATAACTTAGTTTATGGATTGTCTATTGAACAAGAAAAATTAGTAGCACTTAAATTCCCAGCTTTTAATTTCTCAGAAAATAAGTTACAATATACAAATTATGTTAGCCACGAAGTTCATCAATGTATTATAAATGAATTGAAATATAAAATTACATATAGTTATTCTTATAAATTCAATGATAAAGAAGTAAAAAATAATATTATTATTTATACACCAAACAAAAGTGCAAAATTCGATACTTTAGCTAGATATACGGCGAGTAGAATATTATTTATGAATCACTATTTAAATACTATAAAATCTCCAAAATTTACAATATATTATTGTTCAGCTTATAAATATATGCCGGATGGAATAGATATATTTGCTCCAAATAATCTAAATACAGCAGTAACAGACGGAGAATCTATTATAATTTGGAGAAGTGAGGAATTACTTAAAAGTATCATACATGAATGTATACATTTCTACAACTTAGATTTTCATTTCTATAAATATCCAAATAATTTACAGCGCGAATACTATTCTTTTGGTATAGACCCATCTAGCGATTTACGTTTATCGGAGGCATATACCGAATTATGGGCTAATGTTTTAAATCTTATAATAACTTTGTCAAGTCAAAATAATAAAAAAAGAAATAAAAAAATCCTTACAAATATTCAACAACATAAATCTAGTAAACCAAAAAAGAGTAATATAAATGAGAACAGTTCAAATAATTCAATCGATTTGAAAAAATTTGCTAGATTGTTAAAACAGGAAATATTATTCTCACAATTTCAAGCAAGTAAAATATTAAATTATCTAGGTTGCCAAACTATACAAGATTTTTATAATAAAAAATGTAAATTATTAAAACAAACAACAAATGCATTTTCATATCACTTTGTTAAATCAAAATTATTAATGTCCATGGACAAAATATTACAAAATTGTGTTAAAACGAGAAACGATGAACTGTTATCATTACAATTTGTTGACACACAACCAACTTTTGAATATTTACATAATCTTATAATGAAACCAAGTAATTGGGAGGATATGATGGATATAATGTTAAATTCTATTATAAACATTATAAGCAAATCTGATAAAAGTAAAACAGGAAAATTACAAAAAAATGATATTCATTTCAAAACATTACGAATGACTAGTGTTGAACAGCTAATTTAGTCGAAAATTTGGCTAACTTATTTTTAACTTATTTTTAACTTTTTTTTTTAGTTCATTTCAGTAAATTATTACATTTCAAGACTCCATCGGAATTTCCCAGTGAACAACTTCCCCATTAATTGTTTGTTCAATAACGATATAATCTTCCTCTTGATTATCTTCTATAATATTATAATTCCTATTATAATTCTTATTATAATTCTTATTATAATTCTTATTATAATTCTTATGCATAGAATATAGAGGATTTGCCCTAATAATATTTATATTATCGCTAGATGGTTCACTAATCGTATTCATATGCATTATATCAGGAATTATGACAGATACAGTAGATGTTTTTACTTGCTTATTCATCATTAAAATGTTAACGATTGATAAATTCTTAAATTAATATTATAGAATAAAATTATAAAATTAAAATTAATATATAAAAAGTCAATTTTATATAGTAAATTATTATTTAATTATTATTAATTAATCGTTATTTAATTATTATTAATTTTTTCCAAGTGAAATATAGTTTTTTTCCTTTCGTTATATAAAATATATTTACCATCATTACCGTGTAAATAAAATTTTCCATCTCCAAACTTAGCATTTTCAAGATGTTTTATCATTATATTATTCATACCTGCATTTTCTTTAATTTTTAAACTACTTATATAATACAAAATATCTCTTTCTTTTAATATTAATTCAATTGTAGTAGTAGGAAATTGTAAATATTTTGTTTGGTTAATTGTAACTGAATAAACTTTAATTAAATCGGTATTATTAAAAACTTTTAATTCATTATTTTTTAAAAGAAATGTAATGTTATTTCCTAAATTATTATATTGATACGGTTTTATTGTATATGACCCAAAAAAATCTTCTATTTTAGAAGGATATAAAGTTTTCATAGAATCTTCTGATAATATTTCTTGTTCAACCATAACATTCGCAAAAGTATTTGGATTATTTTGTAATTCACTCATTACATAATCTTTATTTTCTTGTTGTATCATTTCCTCTGTTTTTTTTTTATATTTAAAGAAATTAGTAACATATTCCCTATTAATTAATCTATCTTTACTTTTTTCATAATCTTTTAATTCACTATCAATATAATTAGATTCTGTATCTATTTTGTCAAATGATTTTTTATATACATAATTATCAGTTTTATAGAGTAAATCATCATAGAAAACATTTTCACCTTTACACTTTTTAATATTATTATTAATTGTTCCTTTTTGTGATGACAAATCAGATAGTCCCCCTTCACATATCGCACTTTCTGACATATTAGCACATATTCCTCTCTCTATTGAAGGACATACATTAATATTTGCTTGTTCTTTTTCTTTTTCAATCATTAGATCTTTATATTCATTCATTTCAGTTGGAGTTATATATGAAGAATTTTTTGATTTGTCATCTGAATTATTTACATCATTAAATTTTTCACCAAAAACAGAATAAAGTCTACCTAATATAATTAAAACTAATAATACTATTATACAAATTACACCGACCATAATTTTATTTGATGATTTTATCATATCTTAATATTGGTATAGAATATTTTTCACATATATTTTATAAAAAAATAGTAAATAATAAAAAATTATTTGTTAAAAAGGAAAATATATATTTAAAATAAGATTAATAAATATTTAAAACAAGATGAATATTAATTTATTCAGATGAAGTTTCAGCTTGTTGTTGACGTTCTCCACGGTTACGGTTGTATCGTGGGCGAAAACCTCCTTGACGGAAATTACGACGTGGACGAGAAACACCAGATTGGCGGTCAAAATCGCATTTAAGTTTACCACCATCAACACCAGTTACATCAGTAGCGTGGAATGGGTGGGCCTCGCTGTTTTCTTTATCGTTTGCAGAAAGAACAAATGAAACATATTCACCTTGAGAGAGAGTTCGGTAACCCTCGGCACGAATGTTTGATTGATGCACAAATACATCAGTACCACTACGTTCTCCTGGGGATGTTACGGTAATAAAACCGTAGTTTTTACGGTTGTTAAACCATTTAACTTGCCCATTAAGTTTATCAACAGATTGTTCAGATGCCATTATATTATTTTTTATGTATGTAATTCTTAAAATGTTTTTAAATTAATTTTTAAAATCAAATATTAATAGTTCTATAATTCAAACATCCCCTAATTCAAAAATCTCATAAATCAAACATCCCATTATTATAAAAAATTAATGGGTAATTGTGGATATAATTACAATTTATTTTATTTTAAGTATTTATAATGCAATTTAAACAATATATCATCTTAATAACTGGTTTACTAATCCTAATATTTATATATTCTCATATTTATCATATTAATAAAATAAATAATCAGGTTGAAATATTACAGGCAGAAGTACCGGATAAAAATAAGATACAGGACTTATTAGTTCATAAACAACCAACTATATTCAGACAAGTCTTATACGGATGTGAACCTATTGTCGATATTTTTGATGTAGAAATTGAAGAGATTAATGAGATTGTTAAAGTAAATAAACATTTTTCAAGGGCAATAAAAGAGTTTTTAGAACCTTACGGACTCCCATTTTCCACAGGATGGAATTATTATATAACAGACAGAAACGACGAATACACTCAGCAAAATTTTATATTACAGGAGAATCACAGACATTTAATTTCCCAGATAACAGGAGTTCAAAGAATTTATTTAGCTTCTCCTAATCAAATTGATTTTTTAAAACCATTGATAAAAAAAAAAGATAATATATTTAAAACAATCAGCAAAACAAATTTCTGGAATAAAGAAGAAACATCTAAGGAACCTTTTAATAAACTACAATATATTGAAATAATTCTACGCGAGGGTAATATTTTGTATATTCCTAATGGTTGGTGGTATCTTCAAAAAGTAGATGAGTCCGGTTTAGTAATGGAAGCTGTAAATACATCATTATTATCCATATTTGGATAAAAAAAAGAACCCTACCCCTGACTATGGAGCGGAATAGTCATTTTCGCAGGGTTCTTTTTTATCCAACTATGGATAATATGTATTGTAAACATTTTTAAAATTCAATTTTAGTTGATATTTCTATTTTTGAACAAAAAAATCAAAACATAAATAAAAACAAAAAACTAACATTGTAACATAACTTTTTTATTTATCCACTTAATTACCTTAATTGCCTTTATTAATTTTATCACTTATTGTGATAAAATTAGATCTATTTGCTCATTAAATGATTCTAATTTTTTGACAACTTCTTTGTTAATATAATCCTTAATATCATTGCTATAAGTCATCAAAAACATTTTCATCTCATTCTTAAATTCATTTTCCATTTTTCCATCTAAACATTTTGAAACAAATTGGTTTAGTGCATTTCTTTTTATAGGACTCAATTTTTCATTATATTTACTAGTCCATTGTTCTATGTTATCTTTTATATTATCTGAAACAATAGTGGTTACATAATCTAGTGATTTAAAAACCCATTCTTCGCCGTTAAAAATTTTTACTATCGGTCTATTAACATTTGGAATAAACATATTCCTATTTTCTGGAATATCGTGGTGGATAGCTTTCATTGTGTCGGGTATCATTTTATATGCTCTATTAATAAGTCTAAAAATATCGTTATTAGTCAATGAACTTAAATCTTCTTGTCCAAATGGATTTATTTTTATAGTAATATTATTATTATTATTAATATTATTATTATTCATAATATTATTTGTAGTATTATTTGTAATAATATTATTATTACAATTAACATTATTATTTCTAATTTGTAATGCGTTATCACAATTAATATGTTTTTTATTTTTTTGGTATTTATCCAATAATATTCGTCTTTTATTTTCAGGTATTAATGGACAAGTATTTCTTTGATGTCTATATCTATTCTTTTTACTTATAATACTACTACAATAACAGCAAATAATTTGATTTTTAGATAATAATTCATCTTCAAATTTATTATTGTGTTCATAACTTACTTTTCTATTTTTACTATTTTTACTATTTTTTATAACAGTATTATTTATTTTATCACTAATATTATCTTGTTTTTCTATTAAAGTAGTATTTTCATTAGTTTCTTTATTTATATCTAAATTATCACTGAGGTTAATTGAGGTAGATTGAGGTAAATTGAGGTTAATTGAGGTTAATTGAGGTAGATTTTTTTCCACCCGTTTACAAGGGTTTTTTCGGTTAAGATGTCTAGTGTATTTACTTTTATTAGTAAATTCTTTTTGACAGTTTGAGCATAAATAAGATACCATTTCAGTTTATATTATATATTTATATTTTATTTTTAAATTAGGAAAAAAACGGACTTTTTTCGGACTTTTTTTGGACTTTTTGGTCCTTTTTTGGTCCGTTTTTGGTCCGTTTTTTACTATATTATATTATACTATACGGGCGTACTTTAATAGTTAAATGAGTATATATATAATATTATTAAAAGTATAAATAATCCATTTTTAATTCATTTTTATAAAAAACAGTTTTAAAATTTTAAAAATTTAGAGGAGAGAGAGAGCGTGTCATCACACGTGTAAATTTTTTTTTATTCAAACAATTTTTTTTATTTATCATACATTAGCTATTTTTTCTATTTTATAAAATTACAAAAAGATGAATTTATTTTTATAATTTTTAATTATCAAATAATAAAATATTTTAAAGTTTAATTTATTAAAATTATTAGTAAAGTATTTATAAAAGTTGACACAATGAATAAGAATGAAGTTAAATTGGAATTGCAAGATGGGATTAGTTTCGTCGGTAATCGTTTTGGTTATCAAGGAAATACTGCTGGTGAATTAGTATTTCAAACTGGTTTGACAGGGTATCCTGAATCTATTACTGATCCATCATATGCCGGTCAAATTCTAGTTTTTACGTATCCACTTATAGGTAATTACGGATTTCCTAATGAAGAACTATGTGAATGGGGTTTAGACAAGAATACTGAATCTGATAAAATTGCAATCAAAGCAATTGTAGTTAGCGAATATGTTGATTCATACAGTCATTGGAATTCTCGATCATCACTAGGTGATTGGATGGAAAAGAATAAGATTGTTGGGATTAGTGGTGTTGATACTCGTCAACTAGTGAAAATTATTCGTGAATCGGGAAGTTGTAATGCTAGAATTTATGGCGAAAGTAGTAAAAATGTAGAATATCAAAACATAGAATATCAAAATTTAGATGTTGTTTCACATAACTCAACTAGTATAACACAACCACCAGATTTTGTAGATATTGATAAGATTGATTTAGTAAAAGAAGTAACCTGTGGTGCAGTAAATACATATAATAGCAATGGTTGTGGTTCTGTGCTATTTTACGACTGTGGTGCCAAAAATTCCCAAATACGTGGACTTTTAAAAAGGGGTTTTCAAGTAATCAGAGTTCCTTATGATTATATTCCAGAAGATTATCAGCAATACGATGGTATATTTATTAGTAATGGTCCAGGTAATCCAGAGAGATGTCATAAATTAATTGATTTTATCAGGGATTTAATGACTAAGGAAGACCATCCTCCTATTTTTGGGATTTGTCTTGGACATCAAATTATTGGGCTAGCAGCTGGTTTTAAGATTGAAAAAATGAAATATGGTAATCGTGGACATAACATTCCAGTTGAATATTTTGCCGAAGATTGTAATACTTGCTTAATTACTTCTCAGAATCATGGATATTGTTTAAGTTATCAAGAAGTTCCAAAAGAATGGGAAGTTTTATTTCAAAATGTAAATGATGGAAGCAATGAGGGAATTTATCATAGAAATAATAAAATTTATAGTGTGCAATTTCACCCGGAAGCAAGAGGTGGTCCCAATGACGCAAATTTCCTATTTGACATCTTCAAGGAAACAATTATAGGATATCAACATCCAGTCGAACTAATTAACTATTATTTGAAAAATAGAATTAATTTGCCTAATATAGAAATCAGAGACAAAAATAGGGAAATTATACCATCATATCCTATTTGCAGAGGAAAAATACTAATTTTAGGTTCAGGTGGTCTTTCTATTGGACAAGCAGGGGAATTCGATTATTCCGGTAGTCAGGCCATTAAAGCTTATAAAGAGAGTGGTCTCGAAGTTATTTTAATTAATCCAAATATTGCGACCATTCAAACAAGTAAAGGACTTGCCGATAAAATATATTATTTACCTATTAATTGTGAATTTGTGACTCAAGTAATAGAAAAAGAACGACCGGATTATATTTCTATTTCATTTGGTGGTCAAACGAGTCTTAATTGTGGATTAGAACTCCATAAAAAGGGTATTTTACATAGATTTGGGGTTTATGTCCTTGGAACAAATTTAGACGCTATTAAAATATCGGAAGATCGCGATTTATTTAAAAATGAAATTGCCAAATTAGGAATTCATGTTCCCCCTTCTGATTGTGCTCTTAATTTAGAAGAATCGCGTTCTATTGCAGAAAAAATAGGTTATCCTGTTCTAGTTCGTTCTGGATTTTGTTTGGGTGGTCAAGGAAGTGGTTTTGCTAATAACAGAGATGAATTGGATGATTTAGTAGAAAAGGCACTCCAAATATCTAATAATGTAATTATTGATAAAAGCTTAAAAGGTTGGAAGGAACTAGAATACGAAATAGTTCGCGACCAATATGATAATTGCATCGCAGTTTGTAATATGGAAAATCTGGATCCTCTCGGTATTCATACCGGTGAATCAATTGTAGTTGCACCAAGCCAAACACTGAGTGATATTGAATATCAAAAACTCCGTAGTGTTTGTTTTCAAATAGTAAGACGTTTGCGAGTTGTTGGAGAGTGTAATGTTCAGTTTACTGTTAATCCACATACGTTCCAATTTTTCGTAATTGAAATGAATGCACGTTTAAGTAGGTCTTCTGCACTTGCTTCAAAGGCAACCGGATATCCTCTTGCATATATTGCTGCAAAATTATCCATAGGTTATTCCTTACCGTCATTGAACAATAAGATTACTCAAACTACCACAGCCTGTTTCGAACCCAGTTTGGATTATCTTGTAGTAAAGATACCCCGATGGGACCTTAGCAAATTCCCAAGAGTAAGTAAGGCGATCGGGTCTCATATGAAGAGTGTTGGTGAGGTGATGGCTATTGGTCGTAATTTTACAGAAGCAATTCAAAAAGGATTACGGATGGTAGGAGATTTCGGCATCGGTTTTTCCCCTTTGCCAGATGTAGACCATAATGATATTGATAATGCTGTAAACCCACATTGTAGGCGATTAATCTATATATTTAATGCTCTATATAACAAATCCTTAAATATTGATCAGGTGAATGAGAAAACCGGAATTGATAAATGGTTTTTATATCAAATAAATAAACTTGTTGACTGCCAACATTTGATGGAAGCTCATCAAAATAATCATTCTCGTTTTTATTCATCCGGATTATTACAATTAGTTAAAAGTGTCGGATTTTCAGATAAACAGATAGCATTTGCTCTTAAAACAACTGAAACAGTTATTAGGGAAAATCGCTATCGCCTCAATATTATTCCAGTAGTTAAACAAATAGATACTGTTGCAGGAGAGTTTCCATGTATGACAAATTACCTTTTTCTAACTTACAACGGTAATCAAAACGACAATGAATTCGATAATCCACAACAAACTATTATAGTATTAGGTTCTGGTGTTTATCGAATTGGAAGTTCTGTCGAATTTGATTGGTGTGCAGTATCTTGTATTAGGGAATTGCGGTCGAATGGAGTTAATGCAATTATGATTAATAATAACCCTGAAACAGTATCGACTGATTACGATGAAGCAGATAAGTTATATTTTGAAGAATTAACTGTGGAAACTGTTTCTGATATATACCATTTGGAAAATCCTGATGGTCTTATATTGTCCATGGGAGGTCAATCATCTAATAATATTGCGATGGAATTGCATAGAATGAAACTTAAAATTATGGGGACACCGCCAGAGATGATTGATATGGCTGAAAATCGTTACAAATTTTCTAGATTACTTGATAAAATTGGAGTTGACCAACCTTCGTGGAAAGAACTCAATACTATTGAAGATGCAAAGGCGTTTTGTAGCCAAGTTGAATATCCTTGTTTAATTCGACCATCATATGTTTTGAGTGGTGCAGCAATGAATGTAGTTTATCGTGAACAGGACCTCGAAACTTTTCTAACAGACGCCAAAACAGTTTCTCCAGATCATCCTGTTGTTATTAGTAAATTCATTACTGAAGCCAAAGAAATAGAAGTAGATGCAGTTGCTAGAAATGGAAATGTTGTAATTTTGGCTATTAGTGAACATATTGAAAATGCCGGGATTCATAGTGGTGATGCAACTCTAGTTCTTCCGGCACAAGATTTAAATAAACAAACTATTAAAGATATTAAGAAAATTGTTCATAAAATAGGATCTAATTTGAATGTTGATGGTCCATTTAATTTGCAATTAATCGCTAAGGACAATAAGTTGAAAGTAATTGAATGTAATTTACGGGTTTCAAGAAGTTTCCCATTTGCATCTAAAACACTTGATATTAATATGATTAATATTGCTACTAGAATTATTCTAGGAAAGGATATTGATGTTCCCGAAAAACTGAAATTCGACAGAGTAGGAGTAAAAGTACCCCAATTCTCATTTCATCGGTTAGAAAATGCGGATGTTGTTCTTGGTGTTGAAATGGCTTCTACGGGTGAAGTTGCAAGTTTTGGATGTAATAGAAATATTGCTTATATGAAGGCTTTAATGGCAACAGGATTTAAAATTCCTAATATTAATAATTCTAAGGTATTATTGTCTATTGGAAGTTATCGCCATAAAGAAGAATTTTTAGATTGTATTAAATTTATTAAAGAAATGGGTTGGACAATATATGGAACTTTCGGAACAGTTGATTATTACCAAGAACAGGGATATCAAATTGAAAGTCTGGATGATGAAGAAATAGAACGGAAAATAAAGGCTAAGGAGTTCGATATAATTATAAATATTCCGGTTCCTCAAAAGGTATATCAGCAACATAATAAAATTACTTTGGGATATAGAATTCGTAGAATGTCGCTAGATTTTAAGATTCCATTGTTAATTGATATTAAATGTGCTAAATTATTGGTTCAATCTATTTATTATTACTACCATAAAGGTCAAATATTAGATGATTATTTTGATTGTCAGGGTGATATTAATCTTGTGGATGAGAAAGTTGCACAGAGGTCAAAATTACAAATGCTTCCTGTTACAATGGAAAATTCGCTAGATTGTGTGTCAATTTTAAATGAGACAAATACGAAATTAAATAGAACAAAGGTATTATATACAGATAGACATTTAACTAATGTTTCACAACTGAATAGGAATTTTTTGAGCCAGTTATTTTTGCGAACCCAAGAGATTATGTATCATCCAGAAATGGTTCGTAATACGTTGGCTGGAAAGGTTATTGGTATGATGTTTTATACTCCAAGCACCAGAACTCGATGTTCATTTGAATCCGCAATTAAAAGAATGGGTGGCGATTGTATTAATATTTCTAGTTTTGGTAGCAGTTGTCAGAAGGGTGAATCATTTAGTGATTTTATTAGAAGCATGGAGGCATATTGCGATAGTCTGATTATTAGAACTCCGAATGATGTTAATATTAATTCGTTTATACAACTTACGGAAACAAGAGTTATTAATGCAGGTGATATTGAGGAACATCCAACACAAGCTTTACTTGATGCATTTACTATTAGAGAAGAAAGGGGAACTTTGACCGGGATGAAAATTTCGATTGTTGGTGATTTGCTAAATGGTCGAACAGTTCATTCCTTGATTAAATTACTAACTAATTATAATGTTCATTACTATTTTGTATCGCCGCCTGATTTGGGTTTGCCGGATGAATATATAGAATATTTGAAACGGGCTTCCATTGAAAATGATCAAATAACTTGGACAATTACTTCTAATTTGGAAGAAGTCATTCCGTTAGTAGATGTAATATATATGACTCGACTCCAAAAGGAGAGATTTACTTCTATGAATAATACTAATAACATTGATTGGTCTAGTTATTGCATAAATCCACATAATATTTCCAATGCAAAGGATAATGTTGTTATTATGCATCCATTACCAAGAAATGAAGAAATAGATACTAAATTAGATAATGACCCTAGAAGTGCTTATTTTAGACAAATGAAATATGGAATGTATGTCCGTATGGCAATTTTAGAAATGATGTTTAGCTAATAAAAATCAGTTAAAATAAGAAAAATTAAATTAAAAAAAAAATGATTAATTTATAATATTTTTAAATATATTTTTGTGTTTTTTTACAAACTACAAACTACAAACTACAAATTACAAATTACAAACTAGTATGAATTGATATATCCCAACCATTGGTTGCGTTCTCTTTCAGATTCAAATTTAATTGTCTGCTCTTTTTTTGTTCCAATATAGATGTCAATACGATAGGTTGTTTCTTTTCCTGAAAGCATACCACCACTCATCTTATCAACGCACAGAGCTTTAATATTTTTTGACATTTCATACATTTTCATTGGATATGATTCATCTTTGTAAAACTGATACATTATTTTTTTACGATACCTTTTATCATCAACCAAGATATACAAATGTCGAGTCCATTTATATCTGTAGTCTTTGTATGCAATTGTTGAGAGAATAATATAAGATTTGTTATTAATAACACTCTTAAACTGATCTCCACAAGAAATAATAAAATTAAGACTTTTGGAAAATCCGTTTTGGTGTCCAGTATTTACAAGAGGTAGTTTATTAATTGCGGATAATTTACCATTATCTCTATTACCTCCAACACGATAATTGCCCACCGCAATATTTTTAGAAGAGTTAGTCAATTTACCCCAA
>Ga0129342_1000213_pt1 | contig 23158 bp, 31 predicted proteins | sample CPBDNA_5_FD_94426 | JGI IMG/M metagenome (GOLD analysis project Ga0129342, IMG submission 94426) | Freshwater to marine salinity gradient microbial communities from Chesapeake Bay, USA - CPBay_Sum_15_0.2_DNA | ecosystem: Environmental > Aquatic > Marine > Coastal | place: USA: Chesapeake Bay...
CCGACTGCAATCCATACCTCTGGACCCTCGAACCCTTCGGACTCATTTTTGTTAAGCAGTCTGTCAAACCACCCCTCTTGCCATAGCCGGAAGGTCAGGTAGAGAACCGCACCTCCCACGACTGTTTGGAAGGCTTTGTTATCGCGTAATTTGGTCATTTTCGCCCTCTCCTGATTCTGAGACTGAGAACAGTTTTTGAGAGATCCATTGCTCGATCCACTTCATAGCAAGTCGAAGCATGATCGAGACAAGAATAGAAGTGAAGAGGCTTCCAAACTTCTTCTTCTTTTTGACATCTTGCTCTATGTCGATCTTAATAAGACGTTTGACTTCTCGACGCTTAAATTCGTCGCCAAACTCAGGCAACTGATCGTTGATACGGTTCCAGTTGCGTGCAGCAATCTTTCGCGTCGAGTCACGCTGCTGCTTAGTTAGAAAACTCTCGGATCTCATAGAACTCCCTTTGCGTTGTAAAACACCACAAGCCTAAGCTCGGTCGGCACACTCGCTCTTGTGTGTAACAACGCAAATCGACGACCGATAAGCGACCGTGAGATATCGCTATAGTCGTCGATTCTATGGTAGTTCTCCTGATTTAGCAAATCTTAGAAAGGTGCTTCATCGTCGAGGAAAACAGGATCTTTGTATCCATCGAAGCCTCGATACGAGATGATCCTGTCGTATTTACCGTCTTTTTGGACGGTAATCCTGCTCGGTTGACTGAGACCTCCCTCTGTAGCGATGTAAACAGCTTCATGGATATCGTCAGGGACAGACTGGACCGACCTTTCTTGCCACCACTTATACGCCTTTTCTCTGGCGTACCCTTGATGCTCTAGGCAAATCCACTCGGAAACTTTACGCCTCGACAAGTCACCTTTCTCATCGTCATCGAGAGGCTCGATGGTGTAGGTTACACGCATGGATGGAGGTTTGCTTTCATCTTTAGTCGTATGGTATCGATAATCCACAGCAGTCACCGAAAACTCTTTGGGTGGTTCTTTGACGACCTTGGCGCAGGTAGCCTCGAACTCACCAAACATCTTTCTTTCCTTGATTGCCGTACAGGTCGGACACATATCTTCATGATCTTCGATGATCGTTGTGCATTGCTCACCTGTTGGCATCATCGACCAGCACCTTCGCTTGGTGAAGTCGAAGTTACAGATGTCAGAGAATAGATTGGCTTCGTCCATTCTCTCTTTGCAAACCTTTGTATCGACTGCGACATCCTTCTTGCAGTTGGGGCAGACACGAGTCTTGAGAAGATGCTTGCAACTAGGACAGCGTATATCTTCTTGCAATACAAAGTCATTGCAGGATGGGCAGGTGTCTCGCTTGACCGATCTCTCTGGCCGACCGAAGTTAGCTTCCTTCGGATCTCCTAGACGCTCGAAGTTTCCACCAAAGTCGAGTACAAGGAAATCGTCTTTGCCATCACACCTCCGCATCCCACGACCCACGATCTGATAGAACAACCCCGGTGACTGCGTTGCTCGGCATATCGCTATTGCATCCACACATGGAGCATCAAAGCCAGTGGTTAGCACTTGCACGTTGACAAGGTACTTGAGTCTTCCTTGATTGAATGATCGCAGGATACGCTTACGCTCGTAGCTAGGAGTATCGCCTGTGAGAAGCATACAATGATCGCAGGTGTATTCTGCGATAGTCGATGTCAGGATCTCTGCATGAAGTATGGTTGTCGCAAAGACAAGCACTTTGTTTCGATCCTTGCAAAGCTCTGCAATCTCCGCAACATTCTGTTCGCACTTCTCCGAGAACTCGAAGGACATCTCTGTGAGATCGTAGTCGTTGCCTTTAATTCTCACATTGCTGACATCAACCTCGGTCACACCCGGCACAACCCAGTCGGTTATGCTTCCTTCGGAAAGCATCCTTTTGATCGAAACTGCGTAAGCACAACCGGCAAACATTTGACCTTCGCCATCGATCAACATGCTCTTGGATGATCCGTATAGCCTGTAGGGTGTCGCAGTCAGACCCACAAGCCGACACATCGGGTTGTATCTGCGTATCTCATTGATGAACTCTCCATACTGACTGTCACTTCGTGCAGGTATCTGATGAGCCTCATCGATCAGTACAGCGTTGATTCTACCTAGCTCACCGGCTTTTCCGCTGATGGACTGTATCGTTGCAAAAGTGACATCACAGTCGATGTCCTTTCGGTCTAACCCAGCACAGTAGATTCCTACACTAATCTTCCCACCTGCAAGTTGCTGGAATCGATCAGCGTTTTGCTGTACTAACTCTGCTTGTCTGCAAAGCACGATTACACGCTTATTAAGCTGTGCAAGTGTTTCGCAGAACATCGCAATGACAACCGACTTCCCTGAGCCTGTTGGCATCTCTACATAACAAGACTCATCTGCGTCATGTGTCTTGCACCAATCGAAGATCGCCTCGATTGCCTCCTTTTGGTATTCCCTCGGCGTTATTTTCATAGTCGTTCCTCTTCATCGTAAACATCTTGTAGATTTTCTTTCGGGATCTTCTCGACGAAGATTTCTCCGTTGTCTAACCTTCCAACTAGATATCGTTTGTTACCTGCACTATCGGTGCATATCACGCAGTCGCCAGCGTGCGTTACATAGTAGAGACACACATTGCATTTGCTCGATGCTTTCTGTATTAGCTCGTACACCACGATGAATCCTTTTCTGCGATGATCTCGCCCTTGAAGTTACGGATGATGTAAACACCAAAGCTCGTCGATACTCGGAAGATTGTTTCGTTTGGGTCGATGGGTTCCCACCAAAGAATGACGGGTGCGTCACCACCTTGCATGTCCATCCACATGCGCAGCGTTTGAGGTTTCTTTACCACTGGGAGTCTCCGTACAAAAGAAAAGCCCGCCAAGATAATGACGAGCATGAATGAGAAAGGCGCGGGTAGCTCGTTGGAGCATGAAAACGAACTACCCGCCTGCCTAACGACTATAAGTTATCCGAAGGTAGCGTCGAGTGCTTGATCGCTCGAACCTTTTGAGAGAAGATTTTTTCTACCTCGGAGATCCTCAAACTTTCGTAGCCTGTTACGGTCACTATATCCTTCGTTTTTCTCGATTACAACTGTGCCGTAAACGTGTGCGCCGATCAGTTGCTGTGTATCCGTCACGTTATCAACGCCATTGAGTTTACCAAGTTTCGCCATAGCGGATCTACCAATTTTTACCGCTTTCTCATTTCCTTCGAGCGAATAAATCTCAAAGATACGAAGGTTAGCAAAAGGCTGATCGTCCTCGATACGAAACTGGACACTTACATATTGATTTCCACTCTTAGAGGTTTTGACTTCAGCAGATACTACGCTTAGGTGATAGTCGCCGGGTGCAGCAACGCCTCCGAGGTCTTGCTGGATATCGTCGTTTCCAAGCGAAAAGGTTGTTAGATTTCCCATCGTTATCTTCCTTCAAAAATGGTTAAAAAGTCGTTAGCGTCAATGGTTGGTTCAATTTCAATCCTAGTTTTAGCAACATAACTGGGATGACTGGATGAGCAGAGAATCCGGCGGCCAGTTGTGGTAGCAACTCCCTTGGTCCTCCCAAACTCCCCTTCTTCTGTTCTCACGAAATCTTCGCGTTTGAGATGTAGAACGAGATCGCACCATTCTACCATTCTTTCGCAAGCACGCTTGGAAAGTTTTGGTTTGATCTGATCCCAAGTATTGCCACCGACATCCTCTGCTTTGCGGATCTCCTGATGAGCAATCAGGATGACCGTTTTGCCAGCATTGACGCAAGCATCAAACTGATCGAGCAGTTTCCCAAACCGGCGGTCTACCTCGATTGCTCCCTTGCCGTAATCAGTCTTGAAGTTTTCTTCTCTAAGTGCTTCCTCGATCTGCTTTTCAAACCAGTCTGCTGAATCCAGCACGACCGTCTTGAAGTCAGACTCAGAACACTCCTTTGCTGCCTGCAAGGTTTCGATGGCCGAATTTAGCTCGACTCTAGTGCAGTCGATGTTATTTGTGCCATCCTCGGTCGCAAGAAAGATCGTATCAGGACAAAGTGAGGCACAAGTAGACTTGCCTACACCCTCTGCTCCATAGATACATATTTTAAGCGGCTTCTTCTTCTTCCCAGAAGTCGCTCTCGACAAAATTGTCATCACGCTGCTCCTTAATCATTCTACAGTAGTCGTAAATTTCATCTTCATCAAAGATGATGTCCGGTGATGCTGCTTCTTCAACGGTATAGCAGTACCCTTCCTCATCAAACAATAGGAGATCGCAGAACACACGCCTACGCTCCCACCACATAAATGCTTTCCTCCCTTCGATTCTTCGTTTTAACTTTCGTAATCCACTGTCGCTGAAAGTATCTAGCGGTTGATCGAAAAACTTTTTCAGCTTCTTCATCGCATAGCTTAGTTCGTAGGCGATGTTTGACTCTCTTCCTACACGGGAGATTGCATCACCACAGAGCTTTGCAAACTCTTCTAAGTTACGCTCACTAATTTCTGCTCCATTGACCATCATGTTACGCTTCCTTGCGTCTTGGTTAGATTCTTTCAAATGCTTTTAGCTTCTCTTTATGAAGAAGATCATATAGCGGCGTTGATACCTGATACATAACCGAAAAGTCTCTTGACGGTCCAGAACGAATGGACGAGATAACTGAATCAAGTGCATCAATAACTTTATTCAAAGCCTTGATCTCTCCCATCGCCATCAGTGAATCCTTCTCATCTTTCATTCTAATTCTCCCTATCAAAGATCCCACTCTTCGCCATCTTCGAGATAAAGGTTAGTGTTCCAGTTCTACCGTTGCACTTGAATGTACTGCTTCCATCTCGCTCGCAGTAGTATTCCTTACCATTGATCTGAAGAATGTAATCACACTCTCGACCTTCGATCTCCACTTCGATTGCTTTTGCTCCGTTACGCTTGTGACTCTTCGCCATCGTTTGCTCCTTCATTTGAGTTAAACAAATTCATTGCAATCAAGGAATGTTCTTCTCGCAACCTTGAAGCAATTAAGGACAACTCGTTCTCGCTAACTGGACACTGTTCCTTGAGCCTCTGGACCTCCTCGTTGTGAAGTGATGCCACATCGCCATCTCCTTCTGCTGCACATTGGATTTCGACAATTACTCCCTCGACCCATCTTATTAGCTTTGCTGCACAAAAATGGAGAAGGTTTGCTGGCAGAGTTCCTTCGATTCCTAATTTGTGCAGCACGATAGGTTCTTTTTTTCTTAACTCAACGTGCGACAGAATTAGCAAATCACGATTGAATCTAAACTTGTTCCAAGTTGTATAAAAATCCATCGTGTGATGAATAAGTGTCTCACACTCTGCTATTCTTGAGTCGATAAGCTCAACATTGACTTCGTTTTTCGAAAGATACTCGTCTGGTAGTTCAGCGAGGATGACAGATGTATTGTGAACTTCGCAGAGTTTAATATACCAAGCGTTTAGTGATTCAAGATCGTAACATATTTCTTTCATTTCATTGCTCCCTTGGTTAAGTAATAGTCGTCACGCCCCTATTTATATGAATAGATAATTGCTGAGTCAACACCATTTCTATAAATATTTTATTGAAGCATAGAAATAGGCAAAACCTGCTGCAAATCCTCGATCCTGAATGAGATTAGTTCGATACCGAACCGTTCGATTGACTCGGAAATCTCATCGAACCCATGGCCGTCGTTCATTAGGTCTTGGACATGCGACCAGTTGTGATTACTCACGATATCGCAAACGACTGATCGAATGATAAGCGATACCGTTTCTTCGTAATCCTGCGCGGCTTTGTCTCTGCAAACAACAGGGTCAATGATCTGTATGAGTGCAGTAGCGTTTACCGCGACTGAGTGTTGATCTGCACTCGTTACTCTTTGCAGTCCGCAGTCGATAGGAATTTCGTGCTTAGGTAGATACTCGATGTGTGTGATAAAAGGAAAGTGAATGACCGGCACTTTCTTGATGACAACGCTTCTAAAGAGCCTATCCACAACCATCCATTCATTACTCGCTGGTCTACGAGCAATACGAGGTATAAGGTCGAGCAGAGGTTCTAAGAAAGCACTTAGCAGATCTAGTAGGTTCATAGGAGCATCGGCTCGAAGATGGGTGTCTCCCCATTATTCATAACTACACCACAACCGATGATTGGCTTTTGAGAATACTTCAACCCATAGGACATCGCGGCGGTACTGTGGTCAACTCCACATGCAACTTGCATCGCCCATATTCGTTCTTTTGAGTTTGCAAAGAACTCAACGCCAGCCTTGCTGTGATGATGTCCTTGGCATACTGGCCGGAACTCACTTTTGGCGTTGAGGATAGCCGAGTTCCTGCCTCGATCTCCATGTTGGTAAAGAACATTATCAATGATGAGTTGATGATACCTTGGAAAGACCTGCCATCCTTTTGGTAGCTCAAATACATTGTTGAAGTTCTTTAGATAGTTCGTAGGAAGCCCTATCTCGACGGCAAGACGCATCGGCAAAGCATCGTGGTTCCCCATGAGCATCTTTGCTTTTGGAAACGCTTTGGTAAGCGTTCTGATCTGAACCAATGCACGCTTGTATTCAAAGTCAGCAGCAACATGCTCTGGAGTCTTTTTGTGGAAAGACAGACAGTGTAGGTCTACCAAGTCGCCTATGTGTATTACATGATCTTGTTTGATCTTGTACTTACGCTGGATCTCCTTGAGGAAATCGACGTAATTAGTAAGCATCGTAGGGCAATGAGTATCGCCTATTATCAGGTATCCGCTCATGAGAAAACTTCCACTGTCGTATAAGGACCGATCTCCCTATCGGCATCACTTTGCAGCCCAATGACAAACAGCAGATATTTAAGTGAGTCATCTTTAGCTACACCCATCTCAATCAACCCATCTACGAGTTGCTTGGCATTACCCCTTAGCACACTACATGGATCGAAGAACCGTTGGTTCTTCCCCAGATGCCTTGTAATCAGAAGTCCCTGCTTGTAGCAGGGGGAGGCACATTCAAGATAGTCAGTCGTTGGAATCTCCGCGCCGTTTGACTCGACGATGTAAGACTGACGTAGAGCGTTCATCCATTGCTGACGCTCTCGGTGGGAAGTCCCCCAATGTTTTGTCTGGCCGTTGTTTCCGTTTTTAATTTCTTTATCAATGACGATCTTGTAATTACTCGTCATTCCGAACAGATCAAACATAAAAAAACTCTCCGCCAAAATTAGTCGCTAGGGAGGGGAACGACATAATTCTAACGGAGAGCCGGGGAATTTCCAAAACTCCCTACGTTTTCTTAGACATCTCTATCGCCTTTGCCAGCAACTTCTTCGCTGCTGCCTTCCTGAACGACTGAGGAAGTCCTCGAAAGACAGGGATTAGTTTATCACTTTGTTGCATTAGATGTCCAATGATCTCGTTTTCTCTAGCAATACAACCTTCCGTTCCCCATTTGTCCATCTTCTTAGAGTAATCCTTGCATCCACATCCGTCCTTAAACTGAACAACCCAATCAGGTATCAAAGACTCTAGTGCTGATCCGGGCTTGTTGTAAAAGCCATCAGCTTCTACATCTTGTTGTTGTTGACTGATTTGAATTAGCTTAGTCCTACTTGACAATGATTTCTGCTCGGCATCCATGAGATTGCCTTTTCCATCATAAACATCACCGCATCGGCATTTATTCATCTCTGGGTGCAGCCTGCGGAACGATGCACCACATCGGCAGATCATGTCAGAACGTCTATGGATAGTGTATCGGAGTTACCATTGGTTGCTGTTTTATTGACTCGGTTCGTTGTGCTTGGTAGCGAACTGCTGACGCCTGTGAACTCTATTTCTTTGCAGTCACTTTTTCTTCTAAAAAGAAAAGTCCAAGTATAAAGCGGAAAACCGTATACCGACTCCCATTTAACGTACCAAGTGTCTGTGCCATCGGAGAACTCCATCCAGCGATGATAGCTTACGCAACTGGTTCCAAGAGTAAACAGATCGTCATAGTAAAGCTCGCTCGCAGTACATGGGCATCCGCAAGTAGCATAGTCTGGTCTGTACGAACTCGAATTAATCGCCGTATACAGCATCACGAGTCCGTTGGTCGCTGTGAATGTTGCAGACTCGTCGTTGATATACAGCGATAAGTTCTGCAAATGCAGATCTCGCGTCGGAATGAACTCATAGCCTATCCCGCCGATGCGTTGATATTCAGTAGCACCGGATGAGTCGCTCGCATCGTATGTTGGAATCTTTGTAATTGTCGCATCTTCGCTGACGTCAACATCTATTGCGCTGCGTGAGTAAGTGTCGTAGCAGGCGTTTCCAGTTGTATCGCTCACGGCGGAATGAATAAAGCTAATTTCTTTGGAAACCGCTGCACTGTTACTTGCTGCTGGATAAACGAATGACCCTGACAGATTCCAAAAGTTCTCGACGCCATAGCTACTTGAGAACTCGCCTCGTGGCATCAATGGACGGCAATGCCGCCTTCCTGCAAGTGTATTCGGCCCTAATGAAATGCTGTCATAACTTACCTGCGCATCACCGGGGCAGAACCTCGGAGGATATACGCATGGGAAAGATCCTAATGGCATGCCCAAAAGCAACGGCCCGCCACTCGGGTAAATCCTGTCCTCTCTATAAACGTCAAGAATGGCGTCTATGGTTGCCTGCGATGAAGCCACAACATCACAGGTTCCCGTCACCGATAGCGAATGACTTATGGTGTAGTTATCGCCATCCAGATCTGGCTCGGCATACGCATACGCCCGCCAATCAACTAGCCTGTCTGAGTGCGTCCACGAGTGGTTTCCGACCTTTGCGATGTACCCATCGAGTGCAGTTGCATCCGCTGTTGTAGCATCCGCATAAGCTGCTGCTGGAACACCTATACCGTATCCACCGACTATTGGATCACTACTGTCATATTCATAATAAGCATGGCCCGCAGCTTTGCGCAAAACCCAAGAAATATTACCTGTCCAGAAACTCATATCCAGCGATGCTGAATAGTCATAGTCGCAAGCTGGGTCGCTGCATCCTCCGCTACTTAGAATTGGCCCAGTTTTGTTTGCTGTTTGAGATGTTGCTCCATTGTTTACGATATAGGATGCTGGGTTCGTAACGGTATACCACGGGTTCTGAGCGGTCGAATAATCATCCAAGTCTAAATTGCAGTCCTCGGTGATCGGAACATCATCAAGAGAGCTAATCGCCGTACATGCTCGATGGCCGGAGTAAACTTTAATTACTCCGATCTCCACTGGACTTCCGCCGGTTTGAATCGTGATCTGAACAGTAAGACCCCCCGCATCATGTGGAAGTCTCATAGTGCTTGCTTGGTCTGCTTTGTCCGTACTCGTATCAGACCTCCAAGGTGGCGCACGATATGCCACAACTCTCGACTCCATTGCAGCCGAGTTGAACACCTCCGCGAAGCGGTATGCAGCATAAAAGTCACCGTAGAACGGTCTGGTGATAGTTGTCTTAGTAAGATTGAAACTATCACGCTCCAGAGTCCTGCAATCGTGCTGAGAGTAGATCAGCGGCCACTGAATGTCATCCGAGACAGTGCTGCCATCCCAAAACGAGCTTGGAGTCACTGGCGGCAGTTCGTTGCTTGCCTGCAAGCAGTCGCCAACCTTGATGAAAAGACCCGGATCGCTGCTCGTCGTTAGCTCGCCATTATCGTCCAGTACCTCAACATCAACTACATAATCGGTACAGCCGATTGGAACCTCAATCGTCACCGTCGTATTAGCCGGAACCGTGTTATCAGTCCCGCTGATGCCTGTGACGTAACTGCTATTCCAAGTGGTGTCGCTGTAGCTGGCAACACCACCAACCACCGTCCTAGTCGGAAGCGGTTTAACCTCAATAGTCTCGCAGCAGGTTGTTACACCACCGCAGCAGCCACACCCCGGACTGTGTTTAATAGCCATTAACCGCAGTCCTCCGCATCAACGATCCATACGCTCTCAACTTTTTTGCAAGTTATGTAAGTGTCTCCGCCAACTGCTGTACCAAATAGATTGTAAACCGTCAGGTTTGTTCCTGCGTCGAGCAGAGTTCCATCGGTTCCGATGTAGTAAAGGTTTACATCAGTTGCTTTTCCTGCGACTGAGCCAGCCCTTGCAGGAATCCCTGTGCTTGATGTGTAGGCAATGCAGTTTTCGACTCCGGTATCTTCAACGAAATCCCAGTCGTGCATCGCAGGAGGCGGTTTTCGTGCCATTAGAAGTCCCGTAAGAAGTCACTAAAGTCTATTTGTTCGTATGGATAGAAACGGTAATAATCCACGAAATTATCGCTGACATTCGTATCTGCATCAGGACCATCAATCGGCACTCCATCAAAAGGGGAACCGGGGCTTCTTACGAATATCCTCCCCAAAAACCTTTCAGACGTTTCTTCATCAGCAAATCTTTTTATTTTCCCTTCGTGAACATATTTAGATGCAATTCCGGGGACAAGATCAATCCATCCAACAGGTGTCAACTCTCCGGCTACGATAGCTATTTCTTCAGGGTCATACGCCATTTCATAGTATTTTTGACCACTTAGCTTTATCTCGTAAGTTACCTTTGCCCACTCTTGGTCGCCTGACGCTGTTGGTATAACAACTTCTGAAACATTCTTTACCACAATAAGCCAAAAATCAGGCTCAAAGCCTTTGAACTTCTTTTCGTTTGTTCGATATGATCTGTTTTGAATCTCTGCGTAACTAATGTATTTTTCATATTGAGTAACAGTGAGCGTCAATACTGGATACTTTGCAGTAACAGGACGTTGGAACCACTCTTTCGTTGCCCCAAACCTATAACATTGGTGGCCAAGAGTATCACTATAAAGAACTACCTCATCTTCTCCCGTGGAAACAACCACTTCAGGACTGAGATCCTCTGGACTTTGTACTTGTTGCGTACCTGCAAATTCAGTCTCCATTGATGTGGTTTTGAAAGTGCATGTTACGTCAAATAGTGCTGGTTGATCCTTTCTTCTTTTTACATCCTTGCTCATGCAAATAGCGTAAGGATGGAAAACACCAGCGTCATCATTTCTGTAGACAGTTCTCTGCACGATAGGAAGCCCCTCTGCAAGCCCTGCCTGCGCAGCAGCAACTTGAGAAAGATTATCCTTCAAGAGTTGTCCATCGCTGCCTATAGCCTTAACTAAGTACGTTTGACTAAAAGACTGTGTAGTGTTCCTGCTGCTTCCTTTGCCTGTCGTCCCGGATACTTGATATCCTTCATCGCCAGTCTTGCAGACTTCAAATGTAAAGCTCATTGTTGATCTCTAGTTAGAAACAAACAAAACAGTTGCAACGACATTTCCGCCAACAGCATCTATCTGAACGATATTGTTGCTTGCGTCAGCAACCGCTTCGCCATCTGATCCATAAGATATCGCAAAGAAACCATTAGCAGGAAGATCAACAGATGTGCTTCCCCCAGTAAGACCCGTCCATCCATTAGTCACTGTCTGGTTGATCCTTAGAGTACCTGTTGAAGTCGAGTCACTTTGTATAAGTATGCTGTTGATAAAACTATTGGCGTGTGTCTCACCGAGGTTGTCATCTCCTGCTCCTGCACCAACATCCAAAGTGCCAAGGTCATACAGGTCAATAGTTAGTGATGTCCCAGAAGTAATTGTTTCTTTATCTAAAAACAACATTCTGTTTGGAACAATAACGGAACTGGCGTTCTTATTATCTTCGCTGAAAACTTTTGTAACACTAATTCCAGCACCGGCAGCATTTGACGCTGTAACTTTTGCCGTTGCCTGAAATACTGCCGAGGTAATAGTAGACATTTATTTCTCCTTTGTTTTTATTGCAACTAATTATTTTGTCTCTAGCTCTGATATACGCAAGCTAAGGTTTTCAATTTGCTCTTCACGCCTTTGTTCTGCAATCTTTCTGTTTCCGTCTATTTCCCTCATTACTGCATCGTTTTTTGCTTGAGCTTCCCTTATTGCAGCAGCGGTTTCATTACGCTGAGTCATTTGACGCAAGAACATGAACTCCTCAACTGACGCTGCCTTGAATGATACAGGAGATGGAGCCTTGGCTAACCTCCTTTCTTTATCGAGTTCTTCTTTAGCTTCCTTCTCTTGCTGATCCAGAAGTTCCATTTCTTTGTCGAACTTTTGATTTTCGTTTTCTATCTTTGCAAGAAGCAATGCTTCTTCCTTCAGCATAAGCTCTTTTTGCTCAAGCCCTCGTTCTTTTGCCAAGTCGTATTGGCTTTTGGGCATCGGTCCAACAAATGTATCCTTGAATGTTTCGCTGAACACCTCTGGAAAGAACTGCTTAAACTGATTCATTGCAGATTCGCCAAAGACTTCACCAATTCTTTCTGCTTCTTCAAATAGACCTTGCTGTTCAAAGTCAGAAATAACGCTAGTTCCAGTCCTTTCTAATCTTGTTGGCTGTCCGGGTATGGAAAAAGACTTTCCAGTTCTGTCTATAAAGCCTTCAGCAGCACGCAAGTTATCCATGTACTGCTCGAATTGTTTTTTCAAAAGATCATTAACTTGCTTTTCGGCAGCCTCTCTCTTTTTAATAGCTTCCGCTTCTTCTGCCAAAGCCCTTAATCTTTCTTCTCTTGCAGTACGCTCTCGCTCAGATTCAGAATTAACAGACGGCTGAAGTCCTCCTCCCATTCCTCCCATGAAGCCACCTCTTGCTCCATAGGTAGCCTGCGCACCGCCTGTGTCTACTATTCCTCCGGCAAATCGACTTGCCTGCGCTCCTGCAACTCCGGGAGTAGGTGGAGAACCTTTCCCTGACCACCATTCTGCGGCTGCCTTCAATTCAACAGCAGCGTCGATCATCTTGTCCAATATGACAGAAGCCGGACCTTGCTCTGATTCTCCTAGTGCAACTAAAAACTCCTCCCAAGATGCAGAAAGAATAGTCATCTTTCCAGTGATAGTCTCAGCCTGCTTTTCAAGGTATCCTGCAAACAGACCACCTTCGCTTGTTACATTCACAAGAGCTTGATTTAGATGTTCTGCTGTAATTTCTCCATTCTTCATGGCATCAGCAAACTGATCCATTGAAATTCCAGCAGCATCGGCAACAGCAGACAAAGACATACCAGCATTGATAAGCTGGTTCTTTTCCTGACCCATCAGCTTGCCCTGAGCATTGACCTGTGCGAACGCAATCGTCAATGCCCTGAACTTTTCTGAGTTACCACCAGCAACAGTACCAAGTCTTTTTAGTCTGTCCGTCAGCCCTTCGGTTGTAAGGCCGTAAGAAGCCCATGTCTTAGCGTTTTCAATCAGTTGACTATTTGTAAGAATAGTTGTCTTTGCTAATGCTCTAAATTGAGTATTTAGATTACCAGCTATATCCTCTCCGAAAAGCGACTTCATCGCGGTAACTTGAGACTCTAGCTTTGCAAAAGCGGATATCGATGCTTTTACAGTAGCAGCACCAACAAATCCCAAACCCATTCCAGCAGCACCAAGACCTAACCCAACCGTACCACCCAAAAACCTAGCAGCACCAGCAGCAGCACCTCCCATGCCTAGACCACTTACACCAGAAGCAGCCATTCCTGCCATGCGTGCGCGTTGCTGCCTGTTCTTCGCAAGTAGAGATTCCTGCTGATCTAAGCCAAGTACTAATCGACGTTCCTTTTCAAGCCTTTGCTGTCTCTTTATTTCTTTTGCTTCAACACTGAACCTAGCTTCGTCATGCTGCTTTTGCGTAACAATGCTTTTCTTGAGAGCTTGATCCAAAACCTCAAGCTGCAACTTGTGTTGCTTTGTCGCATCGGTGCTTTTGTTGATGCTTTTTTGTACTGATTTAGCAGCCCTCGCAAAGTCATCGGCGGTCTTTACTCCACCAACTAACTTCATGTCAAAGCTAATGCCGTAGCCGATTAGTTTCGTTGTCTTTGCCATCCTTGATTCCTAAACTCCGACTTTGTGTTTGACTTTGAAATACTTTGGATGTGTAAGCACTCGCCTTGCAACGGCAGCAATCAATTTAGGTGCTTCGCGGCGAAGAATCTTTTGTGATGCTTCGATGTAATGCTCACCGGGATAATCATTGCCAGATCCGCTACCCGGACCTTTCTTTTCCCAGTAATGATGGTTCTTCCATCCATCATTCCTGAATCGAGCCTTATAAGAAGCAAGAGTTTGCCCACTAAAAACCATGTCTCTGTTCATATCCTGCTGTCGCCATACCTTGTAGTATGTATCAAGCATGGAACCATATCTGTTTGCTGCTGCCTGCTCCTTTGCGGATCGCTTTAAATGCGTACCAGTAGCTTTTGCTCTGCGTATCCCCTTAGCACGCATTTGCATTTGGATGGTGATGGCAGTTACCATCCCTAGCTTCTCAGCGACTTCCCTGTGCATTGCTAACTGAATGTCATTTTGAACATTCTTTAATGCTTGTTGCATTAGACCAGCAATGTCTACGCCTGCTCTCATTTTTGCCATTGCTTCACCATCGAATTGAGTTGTTCTCTAGCATCCTCAGGATCTCCCGATGACGACTCCCCGGTATCCCGCTGAACAATCTCGAAGGCAATCCACTGGTCGAGCAATGTGGGACTTACAGTATCCATCCAATGAACTGGGTCATCTATCTTTAGTTTCTGGCAGACGATAAATGCCCAGCGTAGTCGATGGTTTCTTTTGAAATGCTTAATTAGCTTTTCGACTCGCCCTGATCTTTTTTTTCATCATCCGTATTGAAATCTAAGATCGCATGAACAAGCTCATCGAGCTTCGCACCATCCAGTTCTAGGATGTCCTTGAGATCCGCCTGAGTAAACATCGGGTTGCCATCTTTATCGCACACTTGATCGATAATCATGTTCGCTCGACGCTTCTCTTGGGTCGTCTTGTCAGACTTCCCCTTTTCGTCAAATAGCTCTGACAATCTTCGTGAACGAAGCAACTCAGTCAAAGGCTTTAAGAACACAATACCGAAACCTTCCACTTCGACCTCCTTTGGTGTTGGTTTTAGTGAAAGCAGTTTCTCACGAGTCAAAGATGTCATCTTCAGTATCTCCCTGTTCAACTTCTGTAGTGTCCTCATGCGACCAAGTTCCGATTAACTCGTTCGCTTTACTCTCGTCCCCAAGAAGGAGATCGATTTCACTTTCAACGATCTTCACAAGATCCGTTGGTATGCGTGAAGTAAGGTTGATAGGGTCGCCATGTTTGCAACCCTTGTAACCAACCTGCCTTCCGTCGAGCAACACGATGTACTGATTCAGGAAATGCTCTTTCCCAGATCCTAAACCAATCCCCATGTGCTTTCGTAGTTCAACTCGACTCATAGCTTACCCTCTATTAGCTACCTGCTGTAAACGATGGTTCAGTACCGATACCATCAAAAGCAAACGTAACGGTCATCTCAACGAGCGATGTCCCATTGATCTCGGAAGTCGACACATCCGTTAGGAATCCACTTCCTGTCAAAGATGCTGCTGTCGTTTCACCGTCGAGCAATCCAAAGGAGATCGTTGCAGTACCAACGTCACCAACGCTCGCCACTGGCAAAGTTCCGCTGAAACGGAAAGTCGCAGAGACTTCACCGGGTTCTTTAAGGAACGATGGGATGTACTCTTTGAAGTTGCTGCTGTCGAGGCATGTAGCGTCGATCTTATCAACTGAGAAACCGGATACAGAGATACTTCGCGCGCAAGCCGACGAGATGCCGGGGAAAGTCGCGGTCGCACCCTCACCTGTGTAGTATGCTGATGGCATTTTTTAATCCTTGTTAAACTTTTGTATAGGAAACGTCGAAACTTTGAACGGTCCTGAATTGCCAGTTATCTGTTCCATCATTCGGTATATCGACAAGATGGATCTTACCAGTCTGTCTTTTCACACCGTTGATAAATATGTCATCGCCTGAGATTCTACCACGGTATCCGTTCAAAGAATCTTCAATAGCATCTGCAAGATCATTTGCTTGTTCTCTCGACTCGCCATAGCTTTCAAACCTTACGGTTGCTGTAGCGATAGGAAAGAACTCAGTCAAACAATCGTAAGCATCCTCGTATGTTGTGTAGAGGATGGCAGATGGTTTATCAGAGCCTTCAGGTATGTAGTCAGCAAAAACACGACCACCACTGACGCTTAATACTGTAGCATCGTTTTTCGCAACGGCAATCAAAGTCGGAAGGATACTGCCCATCAGAACTCACCTCGTAGCTCGATGCGTCTTTCCATTTGCAATCCATCAGGGTCGATGATCGCACTAATCCCGTAGTCTTTTCCGTTGATCGTACAACGATCTCTGACCGTCAGATCGCCTGTTCCGAAGAACTCGCCGTATGCAACGTGTGTCGTCTTTTCATGCGTCATACGACCTCTGACGATCTCACCACCTACAGTAGTAATCAGTTCGCAGGGCCATGTCTGAGTAACGACATCCCAATCTGCATCTGTCTTGTAGGTAGGCTGACCATAGCTGTCGGTTGTACCGTCATGCCGAGTAAAGGTAGCGGTCCACCTTCGCATACCGATTCGTTTTCTACTCACGGATAAGAACTCCGAGAGAGGTTAGAAACAATACGCTCGTAGGCGACTTCCTGAGAGTGTAATGCACTTCCTTCCTGAGCAGGATCGTAGAACCACTTGCCTACGCAAAGAAGGATCGCAGTTTTCATCAGTCGAGGTATACAGGAAGCATCTGATCCGTAGCCTGCTGTGAACCTTACTGCGATAGCATTTGGATTGTAGTCTTGAACACTCGGCCAGTCCTCGCCGGGTGAAACAAACAGAGAGCATCTTCCTGGGTCGAAGATGTAGTCTGCTTCAGGCATCGTTACGAGAGTTCCATCCGAATCGTAATACTTAACCGACTGAATGACCGTAACAGCCTTCTTGTATAGTTTTAGTTCGCCACGTTGTTCATCATCTTCGTTCCACTCGAACTGAGTTTGTTCGTAAGTAGCGGTGATGATCTGGCGGTCGATATCCTGCTCTAACCGTTCAGTTGCAGCGATAATAAGATCCTGCAACTTATCGTTATGTGTGCTGTCATCAGGATTTAGGTTTAGATGACTTTTTACTTGGGCTACGCTTACTGGAAGCGTACTTGGGCTTGTCAGGCGTTGAATCGTCCAATTTGTTGTCATCTTCTACGCTTTCCAATACGCCAAACTGCCACAAGGTTTTTAGCACACCTTCTTTTATGGATGATTCATCCACAATGTGACCCGCAGGGAATCCCATGCGGGCCACTTTAAACTTAACTTTCGCCATGATTAGGTAATGGTGATCTTGGCGAGAACTTCTGGGTTAGCTACAGCGATGTCAATTCGCTGAGTAGCTTGAATCCCAATCTGATCGTTTGCTGCGTAAAGCTCATTCAAGGTCTTGAAGTTGAGCGAGCGACGATCACCGAAGTAGCACCCAAGTCGCAAGTCACCAAAGACTGCAACCAGTTCGCCGGAAGCAGGAGCAACAGGGATGATGCTAGTCAAAACGACTGGATATCCGAGAAGCGATTGCTGCTGACCACCTTCGATGCTTTGGATGGTGTTACCACCGGCAGCATTGGCAAGATCGCGTACAGCCGAATGGTAGACTGCTGGGTTGATGAACCAAGCATTGCTTGCACCACGAATCGGATTGCCGATACCACCAACACAAGCGGTTAGGTCGGTAAGAGCAAGAGCAGCAAGCGAAGCAACATTGGTGTCATCAACACTTGCATTTCCAGCGATACCATTGGCATTGATTGCGGAAGCAACACCGTTGAACAGGTTGTCATCCTCTGCAAGAGCCATTTGGTAAGCGATGCTGGTCACAAGCGTATCAGTCATGCTAATGACTGCATCTTCGCTAATCTCAGTGGACATCTTAACCAAGGCAGCCATCTTCTTGGCAACGAGCGAAACAGAACTAAAAGTAACGTCTGATTCCGTTAAAGATGCACTTTCGGCTGGATAATATACGGATGCCTGTGCAGTCACTTTAGGGACGGCCCAGTTGTCGCTTCCCATCACGATTCGCTGACAGTATTGACGAGCAACACCGTATGATTCGAGCAAGTGGATAAGCTGGTTGCTCAAAGGTGAAGGTACGGCAAAACCGCCCTTGTTGTCAGTTCCGCCGGACTGAGCCGCCATGAACTCTTTTGCCTTGTGGTCGCCACCGAGGGCTGCAAGGTACATACCTGCTGTGTAAGCATCTTCGCTCGAAGCAAAGACTTTCGACTTTTGGGACTTAGCGGTTGCTGGGATCACTTCTTTAACTTCCTCAAGTTTGGGTTGCTGGGCCTCGAAAACAGGTGGCTGGACTGCTGCTTTCGCTTCAGCCTCTCGCTTGGCGAGGATCTCAGCCTTGATCTTTTCTAGTTCAACAGCTTGATCGAACTCCTTTTCAAGATTGTCTGCTTTCGCCTGCAATGCTTGTAGTTCTTCGACGGTTGCTGACTCGGATTTTGCCAAGGCTTCCAGTTCAAGCGAAACATCGCTCAACTCAGCCTTGATATCGTTACGATTTCGCCTGACTGACATAGTTTTCCTTTGAGTTTGAGAGAGCGTAGCTCTACAGTTAGTGTGAATGTATCTAAACTTGATTTAATGTCAAACTTTCGTGCGTAATCTGATCCTTCTAGCAGTCTCTCTGGCAAGGATTTGCACGTTTGGACCGATGGCAGATGCCTTAGCTTCTTCTGCTTTAGGCTTCTTTTTCATATCAATGATTTCATCGACTAAGCCTGCTTCTAAAGCAGCCTCAGCATCATACCACGTTTCTTTATCCATCTTTGCAAGCCAATCCTCGACTGCACCACCTGCTTTGACCGCATAAGTCTCAGCGATATCCTTGTCCATCATTTCCATGATCTCGGCCATGCTGCGGAAATCGACACAGTTGCCCATCGCAACCGTCCAAGCACGATGGATCATGTACTTACCATTGCTATTGATTAACACGCGATCTGCTCCACAAGCGATCACGGTACTAATCGATGCACACAGCGTATCAATGTGGACTGTGATCTCTCCTGCGTAGTTTACGATTGCGTTGTAGATGGCAAGACCATCGGTAACACTTCCGCCGGGAGAGTCGAGGTGGATTGTGATATCACCTTCATGCTGATTAAGTGCATCGATGAAATCGTTGGCCGATATATGACCATCGAAGTCCCCGATGCCACCACGCATGGTGATGGTTTTATCTTCAGGTGAGGTTTCAAATTTCATTGTTAGACTCTCGTAGTTAAGGTTAGTTATTCTTTATCAGCAGCGTCGATTTGCTTTACAAGTTTGTTTGCAAATGCCCTACCCTCGAACGACCCCCAAAGCTGCCAAGCAATTCGTCCAGCCGATGGATATCCTTCTTCTCCCTGATTGAACCCTTCGGCTTCCTGATCGACTTCATGCCTAGCGAAATATGACTTCATTCGCTTTGCAGTGCTTGGACTTATTTTCTTCCCATTCTTCAGGTCTCTGGCTCTGGCTACACCTACCTCCGTTCCGCCCCTTCCGTATTCCGCTCGCATTTCTAAACCTTTAGCGGCAGCCTCTCGCACTCCTTTAGGCGGAGTAAAGTCGATGTGGTCATACTTTCCATTCATAAACTCTTGGTCGAGTCTTGCCTCAATTTCTGTACGATCATCCTGTTCAGGAACAACCGTTTCGGTTTCGTATTCTTCAGTTTGTACCTGAGCTTCTTGTTGCTGTGCAAAAGGATTGAAGTCTGCTTCTAGTCCCTCAACAGGTCTTAGCCCATGTAGTTCTCGAATCTCATTGCCTGAGATCATCATTTGCTGACGCAGGTTGCTGGTGTACTGTGCAAGTGAAACACGATCATGCTTGTAAAGGATCGAGGTATCCATCTTGTAACAGTAGTTACCGGCAGCCTTTTGTCTGCCACTGAGTAGCTTCTTGCCACACTCGTCTTGAATCTTATTGATCCACCTGCCTAAGCAGTTAGTAACGTATGCGGCATTGCGTTCAGTAACACTTTTATACGTTGAACCCGTGTTATCACCAAACACGCTTTCGAGCAGGAAGATCATCGCACCAGATTCACGCTGGAATTGACGCTGCTGAACGTAACCGCTGGTGTTAGTGTCATTGGGTAAGACCTGAGCTTTCATTCCTTCGCGGATCATTCCAGTCTTGCCGGACTTATCGAGTCCAGAGTGTGCCGTGTTAAACTGCTCAAGAAACTCGGAAGCCTCTTTTGCTGTACGGAAAGCACCTCTAGGTGCTTCAAGCAATAGACCCGGCTTGCCTGCGTTACGGAACGTAGCACCTGACGCTTCACTACCGGCAATCGAAAGACCAAAGGTGTCTTTGAGGATCTCGATGGGGTTTTCACCCCACCATCCGTTCCTTGATAGACCGATCAAGTAGAGGATATCCCTATCGGGGATCTTATAGAGTGTCGATTCTTGATTCTGGTTAGCTTCAAGGCTTGCAATCGAAGATGCACTATCGATGCTGACGGTGTGCCATCTTTCTCCATCTGCAACGACTGTGGTGCAGTTCTCAGCCTGTAGTGGATAAAGTCCGATAGGCTGACCATTTGCAGCACGCTCGATGTAAAGACGACCATTGCCATAGAGCAAAGCATCGACAACCCACTTCTCGATCAACGTCATGTGGGTGAAATATTCGCTTGGGTCAGCAAGGACTCTTGCACCGGCATCGTTATAGACTCTTTCGGTGTAAGATCGATCATCCCCTTCGTAGTGGTGACACTCGATTTTCATTTGAGCTAGATGTCCCGATATCTTGCTAACAGCCATCCAGACTTCAGGAATACCCAGTACGCTGTTAATACTGACGTTGATTCCGCTGGAAGATTTTGTGCTGATACCGAGTGCTTGCAGCAGCCATGCTGCTGGACTTGAGGCATTGCTGCTTTGTTCGTTGAACAGCGTACCGACTAGACTCTTGAACATCTTTTAACCTTAGAAAGTGAAGTAACCTGACGAACGACTTGGCATCGCAATACACCTTGCGAAAGCCATAGTCATCGCAACACAGGGGTCGATCTTTTCTTGACATTGATCCTTCGCGTACATCACACGATCTTGTCTATCAGTCACAAGGACTGCATTACCAACGGCCCACCTGAGTAGCGGGTTTCCATCGTGCCTGACTCTCCCCTCAATAATTGCTTGTCGCAGTTCACCAATAGGCTCATTAAAGTGTCTAGTGGTCTGAGCCATTGTAATCGCTTCGATGCCCTCTTGAGAAATCCTTTCTCCTGCCTGCTGTGCGTTGTAAGGGTCAAACGCAACTTGCCAGCACCCGAACTCCCTGCATCTCTCAATACAGTCTCTCTCTAGCTCAGATAGAGGAAACTTTGACCGCACAAGATACCCGTCCTTGATAAAGTCGCAAAAGGGCTTTGCTGAAACATCCCTGACACTATCCATCGCAATGTAAGAGTAAGACTTGAACTCATACCGATAGATAGGATTCCTATTGCCTTCAGCATCCTCAACGAACTCCTCGGTAGGGAACCTTGCACAGTAACACAGACTTGCTAGGTCATCTCTCGCGCCTAGGTCGATTCCGGCTCCTACTGCCTCGGCATCATACCAATCAGAAAGTTCGTTCTTGCAGGCATCCCACTGTTCAAGATTGAAAGCCGTATCGAGGTTGCTTACAAGACGGTTGCCGTGGTAACGAGTAAACCTGTTTAGTGAAACATTGTCAGCAGCAGCAGGTTTAGCTTGATCTTCGAGGTATTCTTTGCTGAGAGTCACGCCCATGCAAGGGTTAGCTTTGATCCAAAGTTCTGGGTCGAGAGGATCATCTTCTTCATCCAGTTCATAGCTAAGGCAGAAGTAGGAATTATCATCGTACTCACCAGAGGCAACGCCGGTTGCATAGTTCCACTCCGATTTCCATAGTTCAGAGGAAGTCGATCCTGCGGTAGTCGTTACAAGGAAGATACTTTGCGTTCTTGCACCACTACCCGTTTTCATCGTATCGATGAACTCTTTTTGGTTCCCGCTTGAACGAAATGCGTGCATTTCATCCACGTTGCAACAATGCGGTGACAAGCCATCAAAGGCTTTGTCTGATCCGATGGTGATAATATGACCGTTGTTATGAGAAAAAGTAATCTGCCGATTCTTATATTGGCTCATCTCTTTGAGTAGGTCGCTTTGCTCACGCATCCTGACACACTCGGCCATTGTTACCCGGTCAGCCTGCTCTTTCTTCGATGCAGCAAGAACGATCTGAGCAACATTCTCGAATCCCTTTGATACTGGGTTGTAATCGAACCCAGCGCAGTAGGTGCAGATAGCCGCTGCTAAAGTCGATTTCCCGTTCTTGCGGGCCACTGAGATGTAGGCTTTTTTAAACCTACGGCAATGATCTTTCGTAGACTTCCAGCCAAAGATAGATGCAACAGCAAAAACCTGCCACGGCTGCAAAACGAAAGGCTTTCCTACGTCTTTCCCGATTGAATGTTTGATGCAGGTAGGAAAGAAGTTGCAGACGTTTCGAGCATGTTCCTCGTCGAAGTAAAACGGGAAGTCCTGATCTCCTTGGCGAGCAAGATCTTTTCTGTGTCGCTTGCATGACGCAATGACGCTTTTGCAGGCAACGATCTCGCCTGCGATAACGGAGGAGACATACTCCTGCATTGTCTCGATAGGATCTTGCCACTCAGCCACCGGATAACTTCTTTAATAAATTGCCAACGTCACTTTTTTCACTTTTTGACCGACTTGCAGGAGCAGCGAGCCTTGCCCTAGCAGATGGTGTCAAACCTAGTTCTTGAAGTAGTTTTAGGTGTAGCCCCATCAGCCTTGTCCAGTTCACTGAAGCACCTGAAGGTCTAGTTCCACCATCAGATGAGACAGAGATATTTCCATGCTTGTGCATCTCCTCTGCACACAGAAGTAGCTCACGATAATTGAGTACATACGACTCAATCAGTTGCTTATCCTCTGCACACAAGAAACGCATCCCCTGAAGCACATCACAAGTCTCATTCCAAAGTGCAAGGGTCAATTCATCACCCTGCACGATGATCGGAGGCTCTGGTCTTTTGTCGGTAACAGGAACTAACTCTTTCACACGGGAGGGTCGATTAGTCTCAGACCCGTTGTGCTTAGTTATTTCCTGACGCTTTGGTTTCGGTCCCCTAGTCGTCACTTAGTCATCTCCCTATCGCTATTGTTTAACTGACTTGCAGCAGAATAGCGTTAAGGCAACGCAAAAG
>Ga0129342_1000216_pt1 | contig 23093 bp, 29 predicted proteins | sample CPBDNA_5_FD_94426 | JGI IMG/M metagenome (GOLD analysis project Ga0129342, IMG submission 94426) | Freshwater to marine salinity gradient microbial communities from Chesapeake Bay, USA - CPBay_Sum_15_0.2_DNA | ecosystem: Environmental > Aquatic > Marine > Coastal | place: USA: Chesapeake Bay...
ATGTTGACCAGTTTCAAAAGGGTGACATGAAGGGTGACATGGGACGTAAGCCCAAGGCACTAACATCACTCGTGCGTAACACAGTTAACATGATTGGTAGTTATAACGTGGGCATGGTATGTACAAATCATACATATGCATCGCAGGATATGTTTGATCCAGATGATAAGATATCAGGTGGACAAGGATTTATCTATGCAAGTTCAATTGTAGTAGCAATGCGTAAATTGAAACTTAAAGAAGATGAAGATGGTAACAAGGTAACGGATGTGCGTGGTATTAGAGCTGCGTGTAAGGTTATGAAGACACGTTACGCAAAACCTTTTGAATCAGTCCAGGTTAAGATTCCATACGAAACAGGAATGGATCCATACAGCGGACTGGTTGATTTATTCGAAGCAAAAGGTTTACTTAAGAAAGACGGTAATAGACTTAAATATACTGACCTCAACGGAGAGACGCATCTAGAATATAGAAAAGCGTGGGTTGGTGAAAAGTTAGACATGATTATCAAGGATATTGCCAACAAGCCTGACATTGCGGATGAGGAAACCATTGAGGAAAAGACTGAAGCAGTTGAAGAAAAATAAATGAACGCAAATTTATTATCAGACATTTGGAATATCCTCAGCGATAAGATAGCTGAACAGGACAAGGAAGTGGTGGCGCGAGAATTCGTGACCACCCTGCTTGACTATGACATACCAGAGTCAACTCTGGAAGAAATGATGGGCATAGACACGTACCTTGATGCGGCACTTGAGTATGCGTTAGCGGATGAACCAACTGATGATATGGATGAATATAATTAAGAATGACTAATTGGTACGATAGGATTACTAAGGACATAAGCAGCATTCCAAATGCTGTAGAATATTATGAAAAGGAACTTGTAGAGGCCAAAAAAGAAACTAACGTTAAGGGCAGAATTGAGACTGCCTCAGCAACAATGCCTGCAATTGTAGAAACAAGATTTAGTCAGTTACAGGAAATTGAAGCAATATTGGAATACCTTAACATAGAGCTGAGGAGGCTAAGAGCCAGCCATTTTAGAAAGTATGTTGAAAATTATCAAAGACAACTAAGTTCAAGAGACGCGGAAAAATTCGTGGACGGTGAGGCAGACGTAGTTGATTTTGAAAAAATTATAAATGAATTTGCTTTACTAAGAAATAAATGGTTGGGCATTATTAAAGGGCTTGACATCAAGCAATGGCAGTTATCAAATATTGTTAAATTGAGAACTGCTGGATTGGATGACGCCACAATCTAATCATTAGGAATTTGGAATTTAAATTCTTCTAGTTCATCACCATAATATTTCTCAACCATTTTAATAAAGTCTTTGGTAAAATATTGAGATTTGTCTCCACCTCTTACATTTTTTCTTTGATCCAAAGGAGCGTGGCAGCCGAGCAGATCCTGTATGATTGAAAAATCGTCCTCGAGATATTCAAATCTTAACAGATGATCAACTCCTCTACTGTAACTGACCTGTGATTCAAACAAAGGATAATGGTATGGATTGCTAGAATTTTTAAAATAGTCAAAAAAAGCAACTATACCCTGGTTAGCCAAAACATAAATCAAACCTTCATTGCTTTTGAAATCAAAAGTGCCCGTCCTTTTAATTTGCTTATTGATCCTGATGGCAACTTTTCGATAAGAGAAGTCAAACAAACTAACCAATCTATTATACGTGTTCCTTATGACCGTGAATGACCATGTGGGTTTGTTATCATTCTTAATATAATCAGAAAATAATTGGTGCCCAGGCATGAGTATTTTTTTATCATCAGGACTGTTCACGTTAGAAACTATCCAGGACTGAATTGATTTACCTGCAGTTTTTGGAATGTGTATGAATACTGGTAACTGTTCGAATTTAGGATTCATAAAAATATTTATCAGAACTCCCTGCAATCTAGGAACATCTAGAGAGATCGTCAACACATTTTCAGATAATCTACAAGAACAATATTCGTCAGTTTACAGAACTGTTGATGAAGTAAAAAATTTAATCAACAAAAAATTTAAACTAATTGAAACTGTGAGAATCTATCCAGATGAAATCGAAAGTAAATTTGGAACAAAACAATACTATTTTGTAGCAGAAAAATTATAGTCAATTAACTGCGCATATAAATACCAGTATGAAAACAATCGTACTCGTAACTGGAGGCTTTGATCCCCTGCATTCTGGACACATTGCGTATTTTACTTCGGCACGAGAACTGGGCGATGAACTTTGGGTAGGAATAAATTCCGATGAATGGCTGACGAACAAGAAGGGAAGGGCATTCATGCCAATCAATGAGAGGCTGGAAATTATCAAAAATCTATCCATGGTGAGTGAAACGATTGAATTTAATGATGCGGATGGCACAGCCAATGACGCCATTAGAAAATTGATTGAAATGGAACCAAATGCACACTACATTTTCGCGAATGGTGGAGACAGGAAGGAGGCTAATGTTCCTGAGATGGAGAGATTCCATCCAAGGCTGGATTTTGTGTATGGAGTGGGTGGTGAAAACAAGAAAAACTCCAGCAGCTGGATACTGAACGATTGGAAGAGCCCAAGGACTGAAAGGCAGTGGGGCTATTACAGGGTATTGGATGAACATGGAAGTCACACCAAGCTCAAGGAGTTGGTAGTCAAGCCAGGCAAGAAACTGTCAATGCAGCGACACAGGAAGAGGGCGGAACATTGGTTTGTTGCGGAGGGCACTGCCAAACTGTATGGATGGGATGATGCCGTTGGAACCTATGAGGTGGGCGAGTATTCCGCACATGAACACATACACATTGACCTCAAACAGTGGCACCAATTGGCAAACGAAACTGATGCTGATTTAAAAATAATTGAGATACAGTATGGTACGGATTGCGTTGAGGAGGACATCGAGAGAAAATGAGCGACTGGATATTCATCAGCAAGGGCGGCGAGGACCCCTACATAAATGATTTTGCGAAAGGGTGTGGAGCCGTGCCCGTCAACTCCGATGACTTTGACTATGATGCTTCGGACAAACCCATAGTGCTGAGAGGCATCCTCAAGAAGAAGTGGATACACAGATGCTGGGAGGACGGCAGAGACTTTTACTACATGGACACTGGATACTTTGGAAACGAGCCCGCGCAGAGCAATCCCAACGGTTGGAAGTATTGGCACAGGATAGTTAAGAATGATTTGCAGCATGGAGAAATTGTCAAGCGTCCGGATGATAGGTTCCGAGCATTTAAGAAAAAATTCCAGCCATGGAAGAGGGATGGCAGAAAAATCCTGCTCGCAGCACCCGATGAAAAACCAATGAAATTCTATGAGAAGGATTTGGAATCGTGGCTAGCAGATACAATTACAGAAATAAAAAAGCACACGGACAGGCCCGTAGAAGTTAGGCGCAGGAACAAGCTGAGAACGGATAGGCTGTTGAAGGACACTCTGAAGGAAGCACTGCACGATGATGTGTTTGCGCTGGTAACATTCAATTCAAACGCAGCCGTGGAATCAATATTCGAGGGAGTGCCAGTTTTTCCATTGGCACCAACCAGCGCTGCCAGTCCAGTGGGGCTAAGAGATTTATCCCAGATAGAAAAGCCATACTACCCGGACGATGATAAATTATATGAGTGGGGATGCCATTTGGCGTATGGACAGTTCCACATCAGCGAAATTAAAACAGGACAAGTCCAAAGGATGTTAGAACAATGAAAGTATTCGTAGGATATGATACGAGAGAAGACATTGCATACCAGGTGTGCAAGCACAGCATAATCAGCAAGCAGCCCCAGGCTGACGTGCAACCATTGAAACAACAGGAACTGCGCGAGGCTGGATGGTACACGCGTGGCATTGACAAATTGGCTTCAACGGAATTTACATTTACACGATTCCTAATACCCGAACTGACGAACTTCAAGGGTTGGGCACTGTTCATGGACTGTGACATGATACTAACCACGGACATCAAGGAACTGTTTGATTCCGCTGATGACAGATACGCAGTTATGTGCGTGCAGCATGATTACAAGGTGCAGGAAGGATTCAAGATGGATGGACAGAAGCAGACTGTGTATCCTAGGAAAAATTGGTCCAGCGTGGTGCTTTGGAACTGCGGACATCCAAGCAATAGGGTGGTTACTACTGATTTGGTTAATGATGAGAAAACCACCGGAAAATATCTACACAGGTTCAGTTGGCTCAAGGATGAAGAAATTGGAAGCCTCAATCACACGTGGAACTATCTCGTGGGAGTCTACGATGACATAGAAAAACCAAAACTAATTCACTATACCGAGGGTGGACCTTGGTTTGAAAATTATAGGAACTGTGAGTTCCACCGAGAATGGAAGGACGAACTGTCCCACATGATGAAGGACTGATGAAGGAAAAATCTCTTGAAGAATCACTGGTATTGGGTTCCGGCAATAGGCTTACCACGGATCCAAATGACAAGACTAAACCATTGGTGGTTAGGGGAGTAATCAAGAGAGATCATGTAAATCAGTGCATAAAGGATGGCAGAGACTTCTATTACATAGACACGGGCTATCTGGGCAATTTTCCCAGCGTTGGCAATCCTAGTGGCAAGAAGATTTGGCACAGGGTAGTCAAGAACGAAAATCAACACAGCACGATAAAGGAAGTACCATCAGATAGATGGGAACGATTGGTTGAACAGGATCCTAGGCTGGAGTGGAAGGGTTGGAAGAATCATGATAAAAAAATTCTACTCGTGATGCCCAATCCCAAGGCGTGCAAGTATTACAATTTTGATTATGACGAATGGGTGGAGGAAACCAAGGATAAGATTTCAAGGTACACTGGCTTGCCCGTAGAAACCAGGATAAAGGGATCCCGCTCGGAAAGGAACAAGGGCTACACGATACATGACGCCCTTGACAGCGGCACATACGCAACGGTTGCATTTAACAGCATAGCGGCACTGGAGTCAGTGCTGTACGGAGTGCCCGCATTTGTTTCCGTGCCCTGTGCGGCAGCACCCCTGAGCAGTTTTGATTTATCGCAGTTGGATGCTCCATTCAAACCATCGGAAGAACTGATAGTAAAACAGTGCAGGCACGTTGCATACGGACAGTTCACGATAGAAGAAATTGAAAACGGCACTGCGTATGAACTTACGGAAAGATACTCATGAAACTGTTACTGAATGACAAGGAAATAGCGCACTTCCTCAATCACAGCATTGATTACTGTGCAAGGGTGCGCAGGGCCATACAGTATGATGATCCTCATACCCAGGATGTCATAAACTCATTCCTTGATAGGGATGCAGTTCGCAAGGAAAAGGCATACAAGAAAAAATCCGAATACATTCCGCAGAAGGACGTGATGGATGCTGAAACAAAAACAAAATTCTATGACAAGGTAAAAAAGGCAGTGATTAGAGATTTGGAAAACTACGTTTATACCGTGAAACAGACTGCATCATTGATTAGAGAGCAAAACTTCCATGGCATACACAGGAACATAGAACAAATCATATCGAGACTGGGCAAGGAGAAAATTTTTGCCAGATACATGAAATCCAACTATAGTAACTTCATCAAGGGAACCGGTACCAGCCTTACCAACACGCCAATCCTGATGAGGCGCAAAGAATTTAACAATCACAGCGAGGATTGCCTGCTGAGGAACACCGTTGGCAATGAGGACCTATTGGTAAACAAGATAGCAAAAAATTATCCCATGTGGTTCATAGACAGTGGCTACACCAACTTCCTGGAACCAAACAAGAAATGGCACAGGCTGGTGAGGAGCCATCTGCACTACGGCAAGGAGTTTGACGCACCCGTCAATAGATTGAACAACTTTCCAATATTTCCGGTACCGTGGAGAAAGAACGGTGAGATAATCTACGTGATAGAGCCTGGACCCTTTGCGGCAAAAATTTTTAACTGTGACTTGAAAAAATGGAAGTATGACGTTGCCCGAGAGCTTAGAAAATATACTGACAAGAGAATAGTGTTTCGAAGAAAGGCTCCCTTGCGACAGAGACCAAAACTAATTAGGCAACTGCTGGATGATGATTACTACTGCGTGGTTAGCATTAACTCAAATTCAGCAACCGAGGCTATATGGGCGGGTGTTCCAGCAATCACCCTGGATAGGCACATAACCAATCCAGTCACAAGAAACAAGCTCAGTGACATCAATGACTTATACTATGGCGATATCAAAAATTGGTTGTGCATGCTGAGCTACAGCCAATTTACCAAGCAGGAGCTCATGGATGGAACTGCCAAGAAAATAATTGATAGATACCATGTCTAAAATTACGGCAGTTGCATACTACGGGGGAATCCCAGCAAACAACTCCAATCCAGAAAAACCTCTCATCCTGGATAACTTCCTACAGGGAGTCAAAAACTCAGGAGACACCGCCGTGGCACATAGGAGCATGAACGTGTTGGACTGTGACGTGGCATTCATACAGGGTTTCGTACACGAACACGGCAAGACGGCACCGCACCTACAATTGAGGAGGAGGGCAGTGGAGCATCAACGCGTGAATGGCAAGCGCTCGCTGATAGTGGACAGCAATTTGTTCCTGTATGCGGATCCCGGCAATACCAAAAGATATCTACGCTACAGTTTTGATGGAGTTTTTCCAACCACGGGATTCTATTTTGATAGGGAGATTGATCCCACTAGATGGCAGAAGATTAGTAAAAACCTGGGGATTACACTCAAGGAATACAGGAAGGATGGTAAACACATCCTTGTTTGTTGCCAAAGAAACGGAGGATGGTCAATGAAGGGAGTACCCGTACAGGATTGGTTGAATGACACCATACGTAAAATTAAATCATTTAGTGATAGACCAATCGTTGTTAGACCACATCCAGGAGACAAAAAGTGGAGGACGTACCTAAGAATTACAGATAAGAACGTTACACTAAGCACAAAACACATAGGAGAAGATCTAAGGGGTGCTTGGGCATCAGTGCTTCATAACAGCAGTCCTGCTGTTGCCAGCACCATAGAAGGTGTACCAGTTTTTCTAACTGATCCTAATCCTGAATTTAGTCAGGCAGCAGAAGTTTCAAACACAAATCTAAAAAGATTAGAGGATCCAAAGACATTTGATAGGAAGGCATGGATAGAGAAATTATCAATGTGCCATTGGAACTTTGAGGAATTGCGATCTGGAGAAGCCTGGCAGTTTTTTAGAAAATTTATTTAAACTGTTGCCAGTAAGGTTCTGACCTAGCAATCCTTAAATCATCTCTCTTGCTCATGCCCAATTGCTTTCTACCACCCTTAAGATGATCAAGATATGCACCCCATTCACAATTAATTAAAGGATGCCCTTCTCCTGTTGACATGCCGGGTTTAGGTCTAATGTCTCCTAGACCTGCGCTCCAGTTGTGCTCATTTAAATTAGTAAATCGCTTTCTTACTTCATCAAAGACAAAACTATCATGCCATTCAGCCATTTGAAATATGCCATTGTTTTCTGCCTCATCATAGACCCTTTGAAATTCTGTAAGAAAGTCCTGTGTGCCATTGTTTGTAAGATGAAGCGCGTACAATCCACACTCAGAATATTTTCCTTTCCTTCCAAGGAAACAAATATCCTTCTTGCCAGGTAATAATCTCTGTAGATCCTTTTCTGTTATAGGACTGTGGCAAAACGTATCAGCGTCCATCCACATTAACCATTCGCTATTGCATTCCTTAGCGCAGGCAAATATGCTATATACCTTGTGCGCAAATCTAACTGCATGCCATTTGAATCCTTTGCCTGAGTCCTTTCTCTTGCTTCTTATAGGATCAGCACTGACGTCACCATTGGCCTTGGGTACATTTTTCCATCGCTCCTTGAATGCTACTAGTTGTGGACTTGATGCGTGTAAATCTCTTACAATTAAGTTTGGTGCAGTTTGGTCAACAATACAATCTTCTGCATAGGCATATAATTTTACGGTGGTTGGCCAATTCTTCGTATACGATTCTATCATTCTCCTGCCATATTGATCGTATCCTGATTTATGAAAAGTTGTCACTACGCTTATGCTCATACTACCTTGCTCCATTGATGACAGAAGTCGAGTTGTGCTATTGCCCTGTATCCTAATTGATAAAGAGTTTTTGTGTATTGTCTTTCAAGAACATCGTTTCCTTCAACAAAGACATCTGGCCAAACCTTACTAAGCAATGGAGATAGAGATTCTATGTATTCCACCTTGTCTAGATCTATGAATACTCCTCCAATGTCTCTCAATTCAAAAACTGCCTTGGCATCTGTCCTTGTTATCAAATTTTTTGCCTTTTTCACCACTGTAGAATCCAATAGGAACACGGTATTGAACATGCCCAGCAAGTCATCAAGATGATCAAAACCATCTCCCACCACCAAACAGTCTATTGGAGATTTTTTTATGCTTTTGGCAATTCTTTTTTGATGCTTGTTCATAGTTTATCATTAAATACTCATATATTTATTGGAGAGAAATGCGTTTCAAACTTTTTAGACAGCACGGAGCACTTAACAGTCCCCAAATATTTGATGCCTTCGAACAGGGCATTACAAACATCGGTCATACCTCGGTGAATAATAATCAAGACGTCAGCGTAATTTGGTCCGTGCTGTGGAATGGAAGAATGAGAGCAAATGAAAAAATTTATAACGAAGCAATCTCACAGAATAAACCCGTGATAATCATAGAAGTGGGAAATTTGATAAGAAATAAGACCTGGAGAATATGCCTCAATCACATCAATGGACTTGGAATATTTGGTAATGATTCTGAGCTGGATCCATCAAGACCCCAACAATTAGGCATCAGACTTTTACCAGAAAAAACAAAAAGGAATCCACAAATTTTGATTGCCACACAGCACGAAAAAAGCCTACAATGGAAGGGCATGCCCCCGATGAAAGATTGGACTGCGGAAATCATTAAAGAATTAAGGAAATTTACTGATAGGCCAATAGTGATTAGGCCACATCCAAGATCACCAATGATGTTGTCTCAGAATATGGAAAACGTAGTCATACAAAAACCCACACAGATAAAAAATTCATATGATGATTTTGATATCAATTACGATTATCATTGCGTCATAAATCACAACAGTGGCGTGCCAATATTGGCAGCCATAGCAGGAACTCCCGTCATAACGGGACCTTCAAGCCTTGCCCACCCAGTTAGTGATACAATTGAAAATATTGAGAATCCCAGCCTGCCAATGAGGGACGATTGGTTGGTGGCAATATCACACTGTGAATGGACGATTAATGAAATAGCCGAGGGGATTCCCATGAAAAGATTGGAAGACAGCATCATGGCACAATTAAACAGTTGATTTTTTCCAAGATTGGAAATATAATGTAGTCATGTCCACGAACACATACATAGAAGATATATTCATGAAGTTCTTCATAGCAATGTCACACAATGGAGTGGGCATGCTACCACGTGACACTGATGCGGCATCAAGTTTCTACATGAGCCTGCTGGAAGGTGATGACATAACTGAAAAGCAGGGCACCTACATCCTCAAAATTCTCAACAAGTATTCTGATACCTGCGCTCCCTACTATGATTATAGGCAACTGCTTGCCAATCCCAAGTGGAAGAAACCATTCAGGATCGTGGATTACCGCAAGCAGATTTGGGTGGAGAGAGATGACAGCGACGTGCTTTGGATATGCCTAAAATTTCCGTTTCAGTTCAAGGAGACATTTGACGCGCAGATAGCGAACACCAGCAGTTATGCCAGCGGAATAACCGTGTGGGACAGGCAGAGAAGAATTAGGAAACTGTTCCTGTATGATTACAACATAATCCGAATAGTTGAATTCTGCAGGGAGCATGGATTTGAGATTGCTGACACTGCGGTTGAGGCCGTATCAGCGGTTGAGGAAATATGGAACAATCAGGAACAGTACCTGCGCACCTCAAGGATAGAAGATGGAAGGGTCGTGCTGTCCAATGCCTCCGAGGAAGCGCTTGAATACTTTCGAGAGCACGGTACCGGCAACACGATGTCAAATTTAATTCTAGCCAAGAACTTGGGCTACGTGTACTCGGGCAGGGGCAGCTCAATGATCGAGAGGATAGCGTCCAGCCACACGAACACGTTTCACATCAAGAACCTGAAAGACTTCCTCAGGCTGTGTTATGAGGTTGAGGGTAAAATAGTAATCCTGTTGGACAAGACTGAACAGTCAATAAATTGGGTGCGCGGTCTCGCAAGGGTGATAAGAGAAAACAAACATGACGCCAAGGACTTTAGAGTGTGCTTTCGAACCAGCAACAGCCTGGATCCTGACTTCAACAAATGGGTTAACGAGAATGGTTTTGGAGGAAAAATTAGTGATGCCAAGTTCCTAATCTTCAGAGAAAAACCCGCAAAGTGGTTGTTCAAACAGGAAAAAGATGCTATAATAGTGGCTAGCAATGATTTGCTGCCGGGACTAAACGGTTCCGCGAGATCGATGCTGAAATCACATCCTTGTGTCATATACATCAGTGAATACAAGCCTGTGAAACAACACGGAGAAACAATAATTGAACTGTAAGCTCATAATAAAGGACGAGGTTAACGTGAAGTTTGAGGGGTTAGCCGTGGAAACTCGTAGGAAGATAGTCAACAAGCTGAAATACGATTTACCATACGCGAGGCACATGCCCGCATACAAATTGGGACGCTGGGATGGCACCGTTAGTTTCTTTGGCATTGGAGGCAATGGTTTCCTCGCACATCTCGAAGTTGCACTGCCCATAGTTGAGAATGATGGTTATGACATTGAGGTAATCGATCAAAGGCAACACAAGAAATACGAATTTGAAAAGATAGATGAAAACTACTGGGCAGACAAGGGCATAGTTTGGCCGGAAGGACATCCGGAGGCGGGCAAACCAATCATCCTGAGGGATTATCAGTACGACGTGGTAAACAAGTTTCTTGAGAATCCACAATCATTACAGGAAGTTGCCACGGGTGCGGGAAAGACGATTACGACGGCAACGCTTTCACATCTCTGCGAGCCATACGGACGCACGATGGTGATAGTGCCAAACAAGAGCCTCGTTGTACAGACTGAGGAGGATTATAAAAACTGTGGACTGGATGTTGGAGTATACTTTGGAGACAGGAAGGAACTAAATCACACCCACACAATCTGCACGTGGCAGAGCCTAAACGTCCTGGAAAAGAAGAGCTATGACAGTGATACCCTATCCCTTGCGGAATTCACGGAGGGAGTTAATGCCGTCATAATAGACGAGGTGCACCAGGCAAAGGCTGACGTGCTGAAGAGACTGCTGACGCAGAATTTTAGGAATGCTCCAATTAGATGGGGACTGACTGGCACCGTGCCCAAGCAGCAGTGGGAATTCCAAGGAATCCTCGCTGGCATTGGACCCGTGATAAATCAGGTAACCGCACATGACTTACAGGAGAAGGACGTGCTGGCAAGGCTGGACATACAGATACTACAAACCAAGGACGTGGAAGAATTCCGCAATTACCAGGAAGAATACACTTGGTTGGTTACGAACGAGAGAAGATTGAAATACATCAGCAATCACGTGTCAGCAGTAGCCAAGAACGGAAACACGCTGGTGCTAGTAAACAGGATTGACACGGGCAAGAAACTGCTGGAGAACATTCCCGATGCCACGTTCATCAAGGGAGATGTCAAGCTGGATGACAGGAAGGAACAGTACGACGAAATCAAGACGTCACACGGCAAGATTATAATAGCCACATATGGAGTTGCAGCCGTGGGCATCAACATTCCACGAATATTCAATCTCGTACTGCTGGAACCTGGCAAGAGCTTCGTGAGGGTCATCCAGTCAATTGGAAGGGGCATAAGGAAGGCTGAGGACAAGGACTTCGTGCAGATATGGGACATCACCTCCACCTGCAAGTATGCGAAGAGGCATCTTACGGAAAGAAAGAGATTTTATAGAGAAGCAAAATATCCACACACGGTAACAAAGGTAGACAGAGGATTTTAAATGAGCACTAAAAAAATATTAATAATGGGACTACCGGGATCTGGTAAAAGTTATCTGGCAGGTATACTGGCACCCATGATTGACGCGGTATGGTTAAACGCAGATCGAGTGAGACAAGAAGCCAATGACTGGGATTTTTCGCCAGAGGGCAGACAAAGGCAGGCCAACAGAATGAAAGATCTAGCACAAAATGCATTGGACAAAGGCAAGCACGTGATTGCTGATTTTGTTTGTCCCACACCAAAAACCAGAGAAGATTTTGGAGCAGATTACACAGTATGGGTGGACACCATCAAAGAAGGAAGGTTCGAGGACACAAATAAAATGTTCGTACCACCAAAGGATTTTGACTTCAGAGTTCCCACGCAGAATGCAGAATTATGGGCGATAAGGATCTCAAACGACGTACAAGAATACACCTGGGACAATCGCAAACCCACAGCACAGATGCTGGGCAGATGGCAACCCTGGCATGAAGGACACCAAGCGTTGTTCGAAGAGATCATAAAAAAAACAGGTCAGGTAAACATCCAAGTGAGAGATGTGCAGGGAGTTGGCGACAATCCTTTTGATTTCGATACTGTGAAACAAAATATCAATAATGCATTAGAAAAAGATTACAACGGAAGATACAAAATCACACTTGTGCCAAATATCACAAACATTTGTTATGGTAGAGGTGTTGGATACAAAATAGAAAATATTGTATTACCCGAGAACATACAAAAAATATCAGCGACCGATATAAGGAAAAAGATGAGAGAAGAAGGCAAACTTTGATAAAGGTAGACACATGAGTGAACAAAAAATAAATGATTGGGCCATGCCTAAAATTAAAAGTTTTAGGACCTACATAGACATTGGTGCAAGTAATGGAAAAACCTCTTTTCCTTTTATAGATAAATTTGAAAAGATAATATGTTTTGAACCAAATCCTAATAGTTTTGAACAATTAAATTCTAATAAATCATTAATATGTTACAATGTTGCACTAGGCGAGATTGAAGAAACTAAGACGCTAATAATAAATGACGAAACCAAAAATCCAGAACACGGATCAATATCTGAGCAGAGAAACAAAGATTGGATAGATGGAGAAAGATTTGAAGTTTCTGTAAAGAGATTGGATGATTTTAAATTTTTCGATGGCGTTGATTTTATTAAAATAGACACAGAGCAGTACGAACTACAAGTTTTAAAGGGTGCAGTAAAAACTCTTAAAAAAAACAAACCAACAGTCATGTTTGAAAATAAAAGAAATGAAGCAGACGAAGCATTAATTTTTCTATTAGAATTAGGTTTCACTGTAAAAAAATATAAAAGCGATACTATTGCTTTCTTTGAGGAATAAAATGAAAATAAGCAACGAAATAAAACTACAACACAAAATTAACTTCACGTCGGAAAACAGTGGCACGCGCGAGCATTTCATTTCCGACATAGTTAAGAATAACAATCTAAAATTGGGCGCGGAGATAGGAGTGCGCACTGGAAGGACGACATTCCACGTCTTGGACGAGAATCCGCTGGTAGAAATGTATGCTATTGACAAGGACATCAGGCAGTTCTTCAATGACGATGTCAAGGAAAAGTATGGACATAGGCTAAAGACGTATGAGACGGACAGCAGGGTAAGTCCTGATTTCGTTGCGGATGCCAGCCTTGATTTTTTCTTCATAGACGCCAGCCACACATACAAGAATGTTAGGAAGGATTTGCTGGCATGGATACCAAAGCTCAGCCATGATGGATGGATGATGGGACATGACATAAATTACCCTTCAGTGCATGAGGCAGTCATGAACGTGATAGGATTTTACGAGGTGGGACCTGACAACGTATGGTTGGCAAGGAGAGACAAAACCTACCCAGGATTAAAGGAGAAAAAATGAGAATACTGACGCTGGAAAATAGGGCATTTGATTTAAACGAACTTCCGGAGGAAGTTGAACACGACGCAAGATTTAGTGTGTTGGATAATTCGGATCCCAAGAATCCGGATTTCTTCTTCCAACCTCTTATATTTTTGGAGAGTTTTAACAGCCCGGCAATACTGATGAAAATAGGAGAGCATGAACTCAAGATGCCATTGGATTGGTCTATTTTGGTTGGTGACAGCGAATGTGGCAGCGATCCCGAAATACTGCCTCTAACGTCAATCAACGAGAGAGGATTCGAAGCATTCATAATGAATCCGCTGAGAGGTTACAAGTGTGATTTCCTTCCAATCGAAATCATAAACATATACCAGGACGTGAGATGGTACTTTCCAAAAATGAGAAATGGACAGTTGCTTACTGTACCTCTGCACGAGTTGGAGAATCCTCCCTGCGCATACTTCGTCAAGGAAATTAGCAGACAATCCGAATCGATTGACCTAGCAGAGCTATTTTGATAACTACTTAAAAAGGAAATAAAGATGAAAGCTGGTAAAATTTGGGGACAGACGGAACTCATACACGCCAACGGAGTGTTGGAATTTCATAGAATTGAATTCAAGAAAGGTTACAAGTGCAGTGAGCACGAACACAGGTTTAAATGGAACGGATTCTTTGTTGAATCAGGCAAGATGATCGTGCGTGTGTGGCAGGATTCGGATCAGGAAGGATTGGTTGATGAAACAATTCTTGGTCCTGGAGAGTTTACACAAGTAAAGCCGGGCAAGATACACCAGTTCGAAGGTGTAGAAGACGGCGTGGCTTTTGAACTATACTGGGCAGAGTTCAATCATGATGACATTGTGAGAAGAACGGTGGGCACAAAGGTCAAATAATGAAAAAGGAGCATAGCATGATCGTCCTGGAAGGTAAAATTTCTCATTTAACAAATCTCGTTAATGCATTTTTATCCTATACGCCTAAGAACTCAAGAGTAACTTACTTGGAAATTGGCGCTCATCGAGGAAGAAGCATGGTTACTATTACAAATATTTTAAAAGATAAATTCGAACATTTACACGTGGTAGGTTATGATATTTTCAACAATGAGTCTCCAGAGTTTCATATTGCCGAGGATAATGGCAAGGGTGCTGGTTCTTTTGGAAAATGTGATAAGGCTCTTAGAAAAATTGTTAAGCGAAATAATAACGTTTCTTATAAACTGGTCGAAGGACTCACAACAAACACTCTGAAATCTACTGCGGTTGAATTCGCTTATATAGATGGTGGGCACAGTTACGAAACGGTAAAGTGGGATCACGAACAACTTAAGGGCTGTAACATAATTGTATTTGATGATAGCGATTTGCCTGGAGTAAATAGATACCTTTGGGAAATTAAAAATCAATATAATTTGTATAATCTTGGAGAAAGACAGGCCATTATTATCAATGATGAGGAAAATTTTAATTTTTCATCTGCAATCGGTATAAAAGAATTTAAAGGAAAGGATCCAGAAACTTACGTTTCATTAAGATAAAAAATGAAAAAAATTATATGTTTTACATCTATGAATAAGCCCTATCATGATAGAATAGGAAAACTAATGATTGATTCGTGGAAAAAGTTTTGGCCAGAAGATTGTCAATTAATAGTTTATCAGGAAGGTTTTGAAATCGAAAATTTTGATAGAGTCACTGGAGTTAGTTGGGAAGAAAATTGTTTAGAAAATTGGAATAAATTTGCAAAAAAAACTAAAGGTCCTGCGGTCACTTTTGCGAAAAAAGGTTATGCTATGATTGCAGGAATGAAAAATATTGATTGTGATTTATTGATTTGGGTCGATGCTGATATTATTACAAATAAAAAATTTCCTAAAGATAAAATTGAATCTATACTACCTCAAAATAAGCTCATTGCATTATTTGATACATATTATCAAATAAAGCCTAATCATACAAAGGAAGAATATCTAGATACTAATAGACCGTATAGTGCTGCTGAAAGTGGTTTTGTTATTATTAATAAAAACCATCAACACTTTAAAGATTATCTAGCAGAGTATGAAAGATTGTACAATAATGAAATACCATTACCGGGAGTTTTTGAATGGTATGATGGAAACGTTTGCTCTACCGCTGCATATGGATTTAGAGAATACATAGAAGATTTAAGCCTTTTACGGACCACAGATAAATCTCAAACGCCAATCAATAGAAGTTGGATTCGAGAATACTGTTATCATGCCAAGGCAAAACAGAAGGACGGATTAGATATTAAACAAATAAGAAATGATTTAGGAATATAATTATGAAAGTAGGAATAGTAGGTTACGGTTGGATTGGAAAAGCAACTCAAAAACTTTTTCCAGATGCACAAGTGTATGACAAGTATATCGAAGGATACACCAAACCATTGGAAGATTGTGATATTGCGTTTCTTGCAGTTCCTACACCGTGGAATCAAGGAGACGGATTAGATTGTTCCGCCGTGGAAGATGCAATTGCCACATGTGGATGTGATTTTATTGTAATACGTTCTGCAACACAGCCTGGCTTTGCGGATGAGATGGTTAAAAAATACAAGAAGCGTATTGTTGTTCAACCGGAATATCTAGGCGAAACTCCCAATCATCCTTTCCTACAAATGGAGTCCAGACAGTTCATGATTCTCGGTGGAGAACCAGAAGACAGGCGAAAAGTCATTGAATGCTATCAGCAGGCATACAATGCAAATGTGACAATTAGGCAGGTTACTAGATATGAAGCAGAGATTATTAAATTCTCTGAGAACCGTGCTATCTTTTATAAAGTGATGCAATGCCAAGAATTGTATGATGCATGCGAAGCAGCAGGAGTAGATTATTATACAATTAGAGATGCTGTATACGGAGACGATCCTAGACAGAATTTATGGTTTAGTTTTGTGTTTCCAAAAAATAGAGGAGCAAATAGTAAATGCATACCTAAGGACATTTACGGTTGGTGTGCGTGGGCAGAAAGTGTTGGCATAGATCCAACTGCAACAAAGTCATTGCTTGAATACAATAATACTCTAATAAAAAGGAACAAAGATGGGAAAGAAAAATAAAGAACCTACAAGATTCATTTCATTAGAAGAATTTAAACAACATCTTACAAACATGACAGATGATGGCATACATGTGAGAGATGACGGTGAGTTCAGTTTTGGATTCAATTGGTATGATTATGTTAAAAATAGAATGAACGAAGATATCATAGCAATGCACATGAATAATCTTACAGCCTTGTACGATGAAATTGGAATATCTCTCAAAGGAAAATCTGTGTTTGACATAGGTTGCGGTAGCGGGTTATCTTCATTGTCTTTTGCCAGACTAGGATGCTCTAAAATTACAAGCATGGATATAGATAACCATTCTGTCATGGCTACAGAACATACTAAAAATAATTTCTGGAAGGGCAACACGGAATGGAACATATACACGCATTCTATACTTAAACCGCCAATGCCTGTGGAGACAAAATCACAGGACATAGTTTACTCATGGGGAGTTTTACATCATACGGGCGATCAGTGGAACGCTATTAGAAATAGTGTCGATTGTGTTAAGCCAGGCGGATTATTTCATGTTGCTCTGTATAGGTCAGGCAGTAAATTTCCTAAATCATTGGATGAAAAATATGCATTTAAATTTGCAAACAAAGAACAAAAAATACAAATGCTTTATGACAGAGCAGGCCAAAAAATCTTTAGCGTAAAGAAAGGAAGAGGCATGAATAAGTTTCACGATGCCTTAGATTGGTTGGGTGGTCTTCCTTATGATGTGGTAGATCCTGATGTTCTTTTTGGTTGGTTAGAAAGTAGATTTAATTTTAAAGTTTTATATTTCCAAGATAGAAACGGTGGTGGAAACTTTACAGCAATACTTCAGCGAGGAAATTAAATGACTGAAATAATTGCCAAATATCATGCACAGAAAAAACTTTTTTCTTCTGATGTTTCTAGATTAAATTTGTTAGATTTAAAATTAGAAAATACAATTAATAATTTACAAAAAAGAGTCAATGTTTGGATGAATCATAATTTTGAATCTATTGTTCCTACTATGATTCCATATTTGCAATATCAAAATTTAAATTTAGATTTCCATTTTAGTGATTACGATGATTCATTTTTGTTTAATGGATATGAGAATGCTGAAATAGAAATAGTGTTTATGAATATGCAATCATATCAGAATAAATTAAATGAGAGTGATTTAATAGGGTGGATTGAAGAAAGAATTAGTTATTTGCGAGAAATTTCTAAAGGAACTATTTTAGTTGTATCCTGGAATAACAAAATTAAAAACCAAATTGAGCAAATAATAACTAACATTCCTCAGTGTCATTATATAGATTTATCTGACATTGCAATTCAAAAAAATATTCCGTTACTTGACACAAGAACTGAAAAATTATCTGGAACACCTCTAAGCAAAAAATTCCAACAAGTATTATCAAGAGAGTTATCCTGTAAATATATCCCGGCATGTTTATTTCCTTCTATAAAAGCAGTATGTTTAGATTTAGATAATACTTTACATCAAGGAGTATTAGGAGAAGACGGAATTGACGGTGTTATATTATCCGAAGAACATAAGTTGTTACAAGAAATGCTTAAAAAGTTAAAAGAAGATGGCATATTCTTAGCACTTGTATCAAAAAATGATGAACAAGACGTTTTAAATTTATTTCAAAGTAGAACCGAGTATCCGTTATCTATTAAAGATTTTAGTGCGATGGAGATTTCCTGGGATAGTAAAACTGATTCGATAATTAAAATTTCTAAAAAATTAAATATAGGAATCGATTCCATATTATTTGTAGATGATAATATAGGAGAACTTCTTTCGGTAGTTTCATCATTAGAAGGCATAAAGACAATACATGCATCGGATAACGCAACTTTAACCAAAGAAATAATTAGTAACTATCCCAGAATATGGAAATGGAGCATCAGTGAAGATGATAAAAAAAGAGTAAATGATCTTGGTGCAAATCAAGAAAGAGAAAAAATCGCAAAATCTTCACAAAATTTGAATGAGTATTTTAAGAGCCTTGGTGTTACATTGTCATTTGATTACAACAATATAAATCATGCTCAACGAGTGACCGATCTGTGTAATAAAACAAATCAATTTAATTTATCACTAAACAGAACGCAAGAACTTGATATTTCAAATAAAATTAAACAAGATAATTGTTGTGTTGCAAGTGTAAGTTTATCAGATAAATTGTCAGACAGTGGCATTATCGGAATTGTTCTTGCAGAAACCGATCATTCAAATTTATTAATTACAGAAGTTTGTATTAGTTGTCGAGCCATGGGAAGAAATTTAGAAGATACTATTATTTTTACTTCTATAAAAAATATGGATATATTTAAAAATCTTAAGACAGTAACATTTAATATAAAACAAGGACCAAGGAATCAGCCAGCAATCAATTGGTTAAAAAAATTAACTAAACAATCAGTTCACAATGAAGAAAAAATAATTATAGATGCTGAAGTAATTAAAAATTTTAATTCTTTAAAAGAAATTGATATAAAGGTGCAAAAATGAAAAATATAGAAAATAAAGTAATTTCAGTTATTTCTAAAGTATTAAAGGAAGATGTTGATATAGATACATCTAGAAAAAATTCTAATAATTGGGATTCTCTTAAACACATCGAAGTTATATTTGCAATAGAAGATGAATTTGAAATTGAATTCACAGAAGAAGAAATGTATAAAATGAATGATGTATCTTCATTTGTTAGGAAATTAAGTAATGAAGCATAATTACAAACTTTCTGAATCTATTTTTCAAATGCGTCCCATTAATAACAATGATGCAGAATTTACATTGATGTTAAGAAATGATAGTAACTTAAACCATTACTTGAATAAGACATCTAATAAAATCAGCGATCAGATTGCCTGGTTAGAAAACTATTACAAAAAAAACGATGACTTTTACTTTGTAATCGAACGTATAAAAGATAAAAGGCAGGAAGGATTAATTGCTTTATATGATATTGATTTTAAAAATAACACGGCAGAATGGGGTAGATGGATACTAAGAACAGAATCAATGGCTGCTATAGAAAGTGCTTTAATGATTTATAAATTTGCCTTTGAAGAGTTAAAACTTGAAAAAATTTATTCTAGAACTGTTTCGTTAAATAAAAAAATAGTATCTTTTCATGATTCGTGTGGCATTACAAGTAAAAAAGTTTTGAAAGATTATTTCGAATTAGACGGGAAAAAAGTCGATTCTATAGAACATACTGTCGACAAAACAACGTATAGTGATGTAGTTAATAAATTAGAAAAACTTTCTAATCTTATGGCCAAAAGAATATGCTAGAAAATTTAACTTTTCATCATTTAGGATATGCCACAAACAAAATCGAGGATGAAATTGAATATTTTTTTAAATTAGGATACGAACTCGAAGGTAATTTTTTTGAAGACAAATTACAAGGAATTAGAGGGTGTTTTCTTGTAGGAAATGGTCCTAGATTAGAATTATTAGAAAATTTAAGTAATTCTAAAACACTTGATCCTTGGTTAGAATCAAAAATTAAAATGTATCATATAGCATACACTACTAAAAATCTTAATTTTTCTATTAACTTAGCAAAAGAAAATAAAGGAAAATTAATTGTTCCTCCTACGACTTCTATTGCATTTAAAGGAAATCAGATAGCATTTGTATCTTTTAGAAATGCACCTTTATTAGAACTAATAGAATCGCTAGATTGACTTTCACTATATTAACTACTGAATATTGCGCCAAATAAATATATGCTACTATATTGGAGAAAACAGTGACTCGTAAAACTTATAATTTAAGCGATAATGGAGAAAATTCTATACGTAACGAAAAATCTGAAAAGAATCATAATAAACTATACGAGTTTACTAAAGAATTGTTACCTTACTATGGAACAAATTGGCACCGTCAAAGTTTAGTTACATTAAAAACAGAAACACTTTCTGCAATTCTTGCATTAAATGCAATTTATCAAAAAATATTAGATATTCCTGGATCTATATGTGAGTTTGGAGTCCATTGGGGTGCAACGTCTTCAACTCTTATAAACCTAAGAAATTTATACGAACCTTACAACTATACTAGAATAATCTATTCGTTTGATACTTTTGAAGGTTTCGTAAATCTTGATAATAATGATGGCCAATTAAACAAAATAGGAGATTATAAAAGTCTTCCTAATTATGAAAAAACTTTAGAAGAAATTTTAAAAATACACGAAGGATTTGGTCCTAATTCTCACTTACAAAAATTTGAATTAATAAAAGGGGACGCATCGATAACTATCGATAAATGGTTAGAAGATAACCCACAGGCAACTATTGCTCTTGCAATATTTGATATGGACCTGTATGCGCCTACCAAAAAAGTATTGGAAAAAATTATTCCAAGACTAACCAAAGGATCTGTATTACTGTTTGACGAATTAAATTGCAAAAATTTTCCTGGCGAAACTCAAGCAGTAGATGAAGTGTTAGGTATTAATAATTTAAAATTAAGAAAATTACCTTGGCAGGCAAAACTTGCATATGCTATTTACGGAGAATAAAAATGATATTATTAGCAGGATACGGTTACTGGGGTAAAAATTTAGCAAGAAATTTTTCTAATGAACTATCAGCAATTTGTGAAAAAGAGAAATCGCTGTTAAGTATTGCAAAAAATTTATATCCACATGTTGACGCATACGATAATTATGAGCAGGCTTTAGAACATCCAGGAATCAAAGCAGTATTAATCGCAACAAAAACTAAAGATCATCTGCCTATGTCTAGACTTGCTTTAGAAAAAGGTTATGATGTATGGATTGAAAAACCAGTTTGTCAAGACATAAACGAAATTAAAGAATTAATAAAAATTAGTGAACAAAATAATAAAATTATCTTTGTTGATCATACATTTTGTTATCATCCGGCGGTAGAAAAAATTAAAACAATTGACATCGGAAAACCTTTATATTTCGATAGCACTAGAATAAGTTTAGGACTGTTTCAACCTGATGTTGATGTAATCCTCGACCTTGCAATTCATGATGTAAGTATCATAAACTTTTTATATCCAGATTTAGAGTTAAGCGAAAAATATATAGTTAAAAATAATCATGTAAACAATATTCCTAATCAAGCAATTGTTAATTTAAAATTTACAAATGGTTTTACAGCCAACATTAATGTAAACTGGGTTAGTCCGGTTAAAAAACGAGAAATAATTTTAACTGGAAATAAAAGTAGCATTGTCTACGACGATATTGACACTGACAAAATAAAAATTTATCAAACCGGTGATATAAAAGAAGACTATAATTCAAATAAGTTAGGAGATATGATTGCACCTAGATTAGATACTACCGAAGCATTATTTCTTGGAAAAAAACATTTTTTAGAGTGCATAAAACATAGAACTCAGCCTAGAACAAACATTTACGAATCATTAAAAATAATGGAGTGGTTATTGTCATGATACCTTTTTATAGTTTTGAAAAAATACACGACTCTATAAAACACGAATTAATAGAAAAGTCTGCTGAAATAATAACCAGCGGAAATTATGTATTTGGAACTAGTAAATTTGAAGAAGAATTTGCATCATATGTTGGTTCTAAGTATTGTATTGCTGTATCATCGGGCACATCGGCATTGCATCTGTCCTTATTAGCATTAGGTATTAAGCCAGGAGACGAAGTAATAACTGTAAGTCATACTTTCAGAGCAACTGTTGCTGCTATAGAGTATTGTGGAGCCATACCTGTTTATATTGATGTTGATAAAGATACATTTACAATGGATCATACTCAACTCGAAGATAAAATCAGCAATAAAACGAAGTGTATATTACCCGTTCATCTTTATGGTAATATGGCTAACATGACCGAAATTATGTATATTGCAAATAAACATAATATACCTGTTTTAGAGGATTGTAGCCAGGCGCACGGATCAACTCTGGATAAAAAACATGCTGGAACTTTCGGATCTTTAGGAACATTTAGTTTTTATCCTGGCAAGGGACTAGGAGCATTAGGTGACGCAGGATGCATAGTAACAGATAATAAAGAACTTTATGATTACCTCTGTAAGGCAAGAAGTTGGGATGATAACGAAATTGGATTCAATTATAGAATGTCAAACATTCAGGCTGAATTTTTA
>Ga0129342_1000218_pt1 | contig 22992 bp, 21 predicted proteins | sample CPBDNA_5_FD_94426 | JGI IMG/M metagenome (GOLD analysis project Ga0129342, IMG submission 94426) | Freshwater to marine salinity gradient microbial communities from Chesapeake Bay, USA - CPBay_Sum_15_0.2_DNA | ecosystem: Environmental > Aquatic > Marine > Coastal | place: USA: Chesapeake Bay...
ACCGGCGCGGCCAAATCGACCCGAACTCTTGTCTCCCCGTGATGTGCCCAAGCGAAAACCGGGAACCACAGAAGGACGCATCGCCCTATTGCACGCGGTGGCCCATATCGAACTGAACGCCGTAGACCTTCATTGGGATATCATTGCTCGATTTTGTGAGATTGAGATGCCAAGAGGATTTTATGAAGATTGGGTAAAAGCAGCCGCAGAAGAAAGTAAACACTTCAACCTGATCTCGGACTGTCTTGAACGATTGGGAAGCTATTACGGCGCCCTGCCCGCACATGCAGGTATGTGGCGCGCTGCAGAAGATACAAACGAAGACCTCTTGGCGCGACTCGCGGTGGTCCCCATGGTTCTTGAGGCGCGCGGTCTTGATGTCACACCAAATATGATTGAAATTTTCAAACGTGCCAAAGATGCGCAAGCGGTTGAAGCTCTGGAAACCATTTACGCCGAAGAGGTAAGCCATGTTGCGTATGGTGCAAAATGGTTTAATTTTTTGTGTGGGCGTCACAATCAAGATCCCAAAGAGGTTTTCCATGCGCTGGTGCGACAATATTTCAAGGGAGCCCTAAAGCCGCCTTTTAATGAAGAAAAACGTGCCGATGCGGGGATACCACCTGATTTTTACTGGCCTCTCACAGAGAATGTGCAACCTCCTTCATATCTCTAAATAGAAGTTGAAGAGGCTTTGGAATCGTACATATCAGCCAAATTATGCCCAATTGTCTTATTTCAATTAGGTCTGTGGTCTTTACGACCCTGAAAGGATTAACTTATATAAACTTCGTGACGAATTTGAACAAAAGGTCTCGCGCGGGCGCAGTTTAGATGGTATGCCCCCTGAAGACCTTTCGCTGGAAGGCGTCTATGTTATGTAGTATGGTTAAACGGGCGACCGTTACTCCTTTAATTAATATCAAGGCGACGAAACATGTTTTCAAAAAGTAAAATCAATGAACCTGCACGGAACGATTATGATGCAGCGAAACCAGCGGGAACGACGTCCTCTTCCTCCAGCGCGTCAGGTGCTGGGGAAGCTCAAACGTCTGCGCCAAAAGCCAAACCACCCGCGTCAGTTATTTCTCAAGATCTTCATGTGATCGGCAATGTAAAAACGACCGGTGATATTCAGGTAGAAGGCACGGTTGAAGGCGATATTAGAGCGCATTTGCTGACTATCGGGGAAACCGCGACAATCAACGGCGAAGTCGTGGCCGATGATGTTGTGATCAACGGCCGTGTGATCGGTCGCGTGCGTGGGCTTAAGGTGCGACTGACGGCAACAGCGCGTGTTGAAGGTGATATCATTCACAAAACAATCGCCATTGAATCGGGTGCGCATTTTGAGGGATCCGTTCAACGCCAAGAAGACCCGCTGAGCAAAACGCCAAGCCAACCAAAAGCGGCCTCTGCACAACCTTCTGCCGCGGCCTCAGCCGCAGCGGCGGCAAAAAACGCTGCCTCCTAAACCTTCTGGTTTGCCCGCGGGATCGAATAGGTCAGTGTCGCGCGGGCAACGGGTTTATCTGAGCCTTCAGAATACATAAGCACGTCCCCAACGGCGAGAGATTTTCCAAGTTTGAGCAATTTGCAATGTGAAATCATATCCGCGTTCGCCACGGGTTTGCGCATGAAATCCAACGAACAATTGGTTGTGACTGTTAATGCTTCGGGCCCGATTGCAGCCAAAACGCTGAGATAAACGCTGATATCCGCCAAATTGAACATTGACGGACCTGACACCGTTCCACCCGGGCGCAAATGACGCTCCTGCACTTTCAGGCGGACAATCAACAACTCCTCGCTCAGATGATCGATTTCAAATTCGCCGGAGATTTGGGGAAAAATGCCTTCGACATATGCCAACAGTGTTTCTTTGTTAAAATGTAAAGACATAGTTGGACCTTTCCTGTATTTACCTTACACTTTGCCCGAATTAGTCAGGAGGGCAAGATGACTTTGCTGGAACGTCACGACAAAAATGCAGTCGCATATCTAAAGATGAATGCACCCGAAAAGCTCAACGCGCTTTCCGAGGCGATGCTTGCTGCGCTTCAAACTGAGTTTGACAGCCTTTCGCAGGACCGATCCATCCGCGCTGTGGTCCTCTCTGGTGCGGGCAAAGCCTTTTGTGCCGGACATGATCTCAAAGAAATGACCGCCGGCCGCCAGTCTGACGATGGCGGGAAAGCCTATTTCAAATCACTCTTTGACACCTGCGCCAAAATGATGACCACTATTCAAAAAATGCCACAACCCGTGATCGCCAAAGTCCACGGCATTGCGACAGCCGCGGGGTGCCAACTTGTGTCGAGCTGCGATTTGGCCGTTGCCGAAGACGGGGCGCGGTTTGGTGTTAACGGGGTCAATATAGGGCTCTTCTGTTCAACCCCCATGGTTGCGCTTTCCCGCAATATTCATCGCAAAAAAGCCTTTGAAATGCTGACCACCGGTCAATTTATCGACGCAAAGACCGCACAAGATTATGGATTGGTAAATCGCCTTGCCCGACCTGAAGATCTTGACGCGGTGACAGAAGAGCTCGCAGAAATGATTTCCTCCAAACTCGCCGCTGCCGTTAAAATCGGCAAAGAAGCCTTTTATAAACAGCTCGAAATGTCGCTTGAGGATGCCTATACCTACACCGGCGATGTCATGGTTGAAAACATGCTCTACCGCGATACCGAAGAAGGAATAAGCGCGTTTATCGAAAAGCGGGATCCAAAATGGGATCAATAATCGTTTTTTCCTGCATTGCACCTGACGCCTGATTCACCGATAACGCAGACCTTATCAAGCGAGCATCAAGGACAGATGAGAGACATGAGCAAGGTTCTTCATATCGTTGGCGGTGGTATGGCAGGCAGCGAAGCCGCGTGGCAGGCAGCCCAAATGGGTGTTCAGGTCCGCTTATATGAGATGCGCCCAAAGGTGGGCACCTTTGCCCATCAAACTGGGGATCTTGGGGAAATGGTCTGTTCCAACTCCTTTCGTTCGGATGATCACGAACAAAATGCCGTAGGTCTGTTGCATTGGGAAATGCTCAAGGCTGATGGATTAATCATCCACAAAGCTTACGAGCATCGTTTGCCGGCAGGCGGCGCGCTGGCTGTGGATCGCAGCGCTTTTTCAAAAACCGTTACAGAAACTCTGACAGCACATCCAAACATAACGGTCGTTTATGAAGAAATCACCACTTTGCCCGCGTCTGAACATTGGATTTTGGCAACAGGGCCATTGACCTCTTCATCACTTGGTCAGTCAATTGCGGAAAAAACCGGCAAAGACGCGCTGGCCTTTTTCGATGCAATTGCGCCGATCATTTATTATGACAGCATTGATATGTCCAAAGCGTGGATGCAATCGCGCTATGATAAGGGCGAGACCGAAGAAGAACGCAAAGCTTATATCAACTGCCCAATGACGCGCGATCAATATGAAGCCTTTATTGACGCCCTGCTTGCGGCAGAAAAAACCGAATTTCACGAAGGGGAGACCGCGGGGTATTTTGACGGCTGTCTGCCAATTGAGGTCATGGCAGAACGAGGGCGCGAAACCCTGCGCTTTGGTCCGATGAAACCAGTTGGCCTCACAAACCCCCATTGCGATGTCAAACCCTATGCGGTGGTGCAACTGCGCCGCGACAACGCTTTGGGAACGCTGTATAATATTGTCGGATTTCAAACCAAAATGAAATATGGCGCCCAGACAGAGGTGTTGCGGCGCATTCCGGGACTTGAAAACGCTAATTTTGCGCGCCTTGGGGGGATCCATCGTAATACATTTATCAACTCCCCCACCATGCTCGATCAAGAAATGCGTTTGAAATCTCAACCCAATATCCGTTTTGCAGGCCAGATCACCGGCGTGGAAGGCTACGTTGAAAGTGCTGCGATGGGATTGCTTGCCGGGCGTTTTGCTGCGGCGGAAATTTTGGGAATCCAGCTTGCCCCTCTTCCCCAAGACAGCGCTATGGGTGCGTTAATCCACCATATTACCGGCGGTGCAGAGGCCAAAAGTTTTCAGCCCATGAATGTCAATTTTGGATTGTTCCGTCCTATCGAAGGACTGAAGTCCGGACGCAAAGGCAGAAAAGACCGCTACAAAGCCTATACTGACAGAGCAAAATTTGCTTGGCAAAGCTGGCTTGACGCTTCACAACTAAGGAAGAAGGAAGCAATTTGATTAGGCCCGACAATGGCGGATAAGTTTTTAGATAAAGTATATGATCTTGGCGGAAATGACCCGCGCGATATTTATGCAAAATGGTCAGGTACATATGATAGCGAAGTCTCTTCGCACGGCTATGCAACACCCGCGCGATGTGCAAAAGCGCTCTCTCAATTCGTTCCTGATCTTATCGAAGACGTTCTTGATTATGGTTGTGGCACCGGGCTTTCAGGTGAGGCGCTTCGCGCCGAAGGCTTCGTTAACCTTCACGGCTTTGACATTTCCAAAGAAATGCTTGCCCTGGCGGACGATAAATCAATTTACAGCACATTGACCTGTTTTGATCCTGAGGACGGCCCCCCCATTTCCAAGGGTCAATTCCAGACCATAGCGGCCATAGGCGTCATCGGCGTGGGGGCGGCACCTCTGTCAACTTTTGATTTGCTTATGGATCTGTTGCCCCCTGAGGGGCTGCTTGTATTTTCATTCAATGACCATGCATTGGCCGATCCCACCTTTGAGAAAAAGGTTAATGATTATACTGAAGCCGGTCAGGCGAGACTTCTTTTTAAAGAATACGGCGATCACCTGCCCGGTGCAGGTTTAAAATCAAACGTATATGTTCTTAAAAAAACGTAATGTTTCGCACCCGCTTTGCCCCTTCTCCAACGGGACCTTTACACCTTGGACATGCCTATTCTGCGCTGCTGGGGCATGATATGGCTCAGGCGCACAGGGGACAGTTTTTACTTCGGATCGAAGATACGGACAGCCTGCGTTCCCGTCAAAATTGGGAAGACTTAATTTATGAAGACTTGGCATGGCTCGGAATTAGCTGGGAAAGCCCAATCCTGCGCCAATCGGAACGAGGTGACGCCTATAAAGAAGCACTTTTCAAATTAAACAAACTTGGGCTTTTGTACCCTTGTGCCTGTTCACGCGCCGATATTGAAAACGCGGCAAGTGCTCCGCAAGAAGGCGTTTCCGCCTTTGGCCCGGATGGCAGGATATATCCGGGCACCTGTCGAAACAGACAGATGGCGGATGCGCAATCAAGTGACGCCATACGATTGAACATGGCCAAAGCGACCGCGCGACTTAACGCGGGACTGGGCTATATCGAACTGAAAACCGGAACAAACCAGCGCAACATCATTTCCGCGAACCAACTGATTGAGCTGGTTGGTGATGTCGTCCTTCGCCGCCGGCAAAGTGGTGACATCGCCTATCACCTTGCTGCGGTGGTTGATGATGGCGCGCAGGGCGTAAGCCATGTGGTCCGTGGAGAGGATTTGGAAGAGGCCACAAAAATCCACGTTCTCTTACAATGTCTTCTGGGTTTACCAACACCTGTCTATCACCATCATCGCCTCATCAGGGACGCATCGGGAAAACGGCTTGCCAAACGCAACGATGCCAAAGCCATCAGAACATTCCGGGATCAGGGCGCTCAGCCAAAAGATATTCGCGCCCTTGTTGGATTATGACTGCGCTTGCAAGGGTGACATTAATTCCTGCTCTTCCCCGTCCTGCACAGTGGTATAAAAACAGGACATTCTATTCGTGTGGCAGGCAGGTCCCAATTGTTCCACCAAAAGCAAAATACAATCGCGATCGCAATCGATCCGAATATCAACCACTTTTTGGGTATGACCCGATGTTTCCCCTTTGACCCAAAACGATTTACGCGAACGCGACCAATAAGTGGCTTTGCCCGTTTCAAGCGTCTTTTTCACAGCCTCTTCGTTCATCCAAGCCATCATCAACACGTCTTTGCTGCGGCTGTCTTGGGCAACTGCGGGGATCAGCCCTGCGTCATTATAGACCAAAGTCGAAGGATCAAACATCATAGTAAAGAAAACCTTTTGAATCTTTGCACGCAGTGCCTATGTATTGATCAAGAGCGAAAAGGGAAAGCCTATGTCGAGCGAAAATGAACTGATCAAGCTTTATTCAGAGCGTATTCTGGCATTGGCCACAGAGCTTCCTGCGCCTGCGCGGTTGGACAAGCCAGATGGCAGTGTCAAAAAACGTTCTCCTCTTTGCGGTTCAACGGTGACTGTAGATGTCAAAGTGCAGAACGGAAAAATTTCTGAATTTGCACAAGAAGTCAAAGCCTGCGCACTTGGGCAAGCCTCAGCAAGTGTTATTGGAAAATCCGCCGTTGGATGCACCATCACAGACATTCAAACGGCTCGGGATGCGCTTCATGATATGCTTAAAACCGGTGCGCCCGCCCCTGCAGGGCCTTTTGAAGGGTTAGAGGTTTTGATGCCAGCAAAAGATTTCAAAAATCGACATGCCTCAATTATGCTCTCTATCGAAGCGACACTTGAAGCTATGAAACAGGCCGAGGAAAAAGAAAACTGCGCCTGACGAAAAAGCAGACCTATTTCAGAAGAGATATTTCAAAAAAAATCCCGCAAAGACTGATGGCTTTGCGGGTAAAGATGTGCGTTACTGCTTTAGAAGACGGTTGAGGCAATCGGACCGCAAAAGAGCAGGACGTTTCAGGCAAAACGCCGCACGATATCAGGAAATCTGTCAGAACAGCGCTGGCAGATGCAAACTTGCAAAAAACACAACAACCAAAGATACGATGCCCGCAAGGTCATATATGACGGTCTCTGACGAACTCAGTGCTGCCTTTTTAATCTGCGTAAACATGCGAATCTCCCGTATATGTTTCCATTTTGTTCTCATATTTTTATCAGAGTTGTAAAGAACTTTTTAAGAACATTTTGGGAACATTCAGCGAAAAATCTATTAACCCACAGAAATTAAACGAATTGTTTTCTCCTGTTCCATCAGCCAAAGAAGGACGCGCGCGGCCTTTCCACGCTCTGTGGTTAAATCAGGATCTTTGGCCAGAAGGGTACGCGCATCGCTTTGGGCTTGCGCCATCAGATCTGTCATATTTTCCATATCAGCAATACGAAATCGGGGCAGTCCGGATTGGGCAGTCCCGATAAGATCGCCCGCCCCACGCATTTCAAGGTCCGTTTGCGATATCAGAAATCCATCCTCGGTTTCGCGCAACACGCTCAGCCGGCGACGACCCGTCTCAGACAGCGGGGACTGATAGAGCAAAAGGCAAGTTGACTCTGCACTTCCACGACCCACGCGCCCTCTCAATTGGTGTAGTTGGGCCAGCCCAAAAACTTCTGCGCGTTCAATGACCATTATAGATGCATTGGGGACATTTACCCCCACTTCAATCACAGTGGTCGCAACGAGGATTTTTGTCTCCCCTGCCTCAAATCGCGCCATCGCAGCGTCTTTGTCTGCTGGGGGCATTTGACCATGAACAAGATCAACAACACCTTCACCCAAGGCCGCGCGCAAGGCTTTGAAGCGATCCTCTGCAGAGGTGTAGTCCAGAACTTCGCTTTCTTCGACCAAGGGACAGACCCAATAGGCCTGCCGCCCCTCTGCAACGGCCTTTTGCAAATGCGCCACCACTTCTTCGAGACGATCAGTGGACACCATCGCCGTTTTCACCGGTTTGCGCCCTGCGGGTTTTTCATCTAGAACCGAGACATCCATATCCCCATATTGCGCCAGCGCGAGGGAACGAGGAATAGGTGTCGCCGTCATCACCAAAACGTCCACTGCCTGCCCCTTTTGTCCCAGCTCCAACCTTTGGCGCACGCCAAAACGATGCTGTTCATCCACAATTGCAAGGCGCAGATCCGAAAACGCGACATCCTTTTGAAATACGGCATGGGTTCCTAGCAGAATCTGGATTTCACCGTTCAGGAGTTTGGTCAGCTTGGCTTTGCGCTCTACGCCCTTGTCCCGCCCCGTCAGAATGTCGATATTTACCCCCGCGGTCGCAGCCAGCGGGCGAAGGCTTTCAAGGTGTTGACGCGCCAAAATCTCAGTGGGTGCCATTAACACGCCCTGTGCTCCGGCTTCAACGGCGGTGAGCAGAGCCAAAAATGCAACCAGCGTTTTTCCCGATCCAACATCTCCCTGAAGCAATCGGTTCATGCGCTGTTCTTGAGCCATATCGGCAGTAATTTCTTTAACGGCGCGCGCCTGCGCTTCGGTGGTTTCATAGGGAAGCTGAGCCACAACTTTCCCCCGCAACCTTCCGTTGCCAATCGTCGCAACCCCTTTGGAGCGGCGTAGCTTTTCACGGGCAAGTCCAAGGGTGAGCTGATGGGCAAGAAATTCATCATAGGCCAATCGCACCCGTGCCTTGGTCGATGGGGCCATATCGCCAATTGATTTGGGGTCATGCGCCTGACACAAAGCGGTATGCCAATCAGGCCAACCAGAGCGTTCTTTATGCGCGGGATCAATCCATTCCGGCAAACGCGGGGCGAATCCAACTGCTGCCCTGACCGCGCGTGTCATCGTCTTTTGTGTGACCCCCGCTGTCAGAGGATAGACCGGTTCAAAGGCGTCAATCTGCGTTTCTTGACCCAAAGGCAAAATGTGATCGGGATGCACCATTTGGGCCACCCCATCAAATAATTCCACTTTGCCAGAGACGATGCGCCGTTCCCCAAGAGGTAAAATTCTGCTCAGATACTCATTTCGAGCGTGAAAAAACACCAAAGCAAAGGTGGTTTTTTCGTCCTGAACCGTGACCCGGTAGGGACGTGATTTAACCTTTGGCGGGGAATGTTCGAGAACTTGCACCTCAAGTGTCAAGGTTTGGGGCAATTGCGCCTCAACGACGGAGGCCACATGATGGCGTTCCACGCCGCTGACGGGAAGCGTAAAGATCAGATCGCGGGGACGATTAATATCAATCGAGGCGAGGTTGGCCGCCACTTTGGGACCCACCCCGTCAAGCGCAGTAAGCTCCTGAAAGAGCGGGAACAGAATATCTGGGCGCGTGCTCATAAACCGTCAATCATGGCAAGCCACGCGTCTTCGTCAATGGTTTCAACCCCAAGCTCTGCAGCCTTTTTCGCCTTTGACCCTGCACCGGGACCAGCCACCACAAGATCAGTTTTTGCAGAAACAGATCCAGATACTTTTGCGCCAAGCGCTTCGGCGCGTGCCTTCGCCTCTGCTCGGCTCATCTGTTCTAATGTGCCTGTAAAAACGACTGTTTTGCCCGCCACAGGGCTCCCTTCGGTTTTAGGTCTCTGTGCATCTTCAATAGCGAGATGGGCTGTCAACCGGTCAATCGCGCCTCTTTCAGCAGGGGTGTGAAAGGCGCTGACAAGGGAGTGCGCCAGGACTTCCCCCACCCCATCGATGGACAAGAGCGCTTCCCACTCAGGACCAGTTTGCTCACCTGCCTGATCGATGGATGCAATAAAATCTCCCCAAGCGCCATATCGTTTTGCGATCAGATTTGCCGCTGCTTCCCCCACATGGCGGATACCCAGAGAAAAAAGCACACGACCAAATCCAATGCCGCGACGTTCTTCAATGGCGGCAAAAAGATTTGTGACGCTTTTGTCACCAAATCCATCGCGATTTTTCAAAGAGGTCAGATTGTTTGCATCGCGGTCGGCCAAGGTAAAAATATCAGATGGTTCGCGGATGGGCAGATCCTGATCATGAAAGAACATCTCAATCTGTTTTGCCCCCAAACCTTCAATGTCAAAGGCTTTGCGAGATACAAAATGTTTAAGCCGTTCCAAACCCTGTGCAGGGCAGATAAGCCCCCCACTGCAACGGCGGACAGCGTCCCCTTCTTCGCGTATCGCCGGAGAGCCGCATTGCGGACAGATATCAGGAAAGGCAAAAGGCATTGCGCTATCGGGGCGTTTTGACAAATCAACATCGGAGAGTTTCGGAATAACATCTCCCGCACGGTAGACCTGCACCCAGTCGCCGACTCGAATGTCTTTTCCCTCACGGATTGGTGCACCATTAGAATCGCGCCCCTGAATGTAGTCTTCGTTGTGCAATGTCGCATTAGACACAACAACACCGCCGACGGTTACAGGCAACAGGCGCGCCACGGGGCTTAGCGCACCTGTGCGACCAACCTGAATATCGATGGCCTCAAGCCGGGTCCAGGCCAATTCGGCAGGAAATTTATGTGCAATCGCCCACCGTGGCGTTGTGGAACGGAATCCAAGACGCCCCTGAAACGATAGATCGTCAACCTTGTAAACAACTCCATCGATGTCATAGCCTAGCATGGCACGACGCTGTGAAATGATGTGATAATGATCCAGAAGCGCGTCGATATCAGCACAGGTGGCGGTAAGCGGGTTTGTCTGAAACCCCAAATCTGCGAGGGTGCGCAAAGCTTCTGATTGGGTTTGACCAATAGGGGCAGACACTGCTCCCCACGCGTATGCAAAAAACCGCAAAGGTCGCGCCGCGGTGATGCGTGCATCCAATTGACGCAAAGCACCCGCTGCAGCATTGCGCGGATTGGCAAAGGTTTTTGCCCCTTTTTCGCTTTGGGCCTGATTAAGAGCGGCAAAATCAGCGTGCGAAATATACACTTCCCCACGCACTTCCAGCACATCTGGCGCACCCGTTACGTGATGGGGAATATCTGCTATGGTCCTCGCATTTTCAGTGACATTTTCACCAACCGCACCATCACCGCGCGTTGCGGCCTGAACCAGAATCCCTTTCTCATACCGAAGGCTTAAAGACAGCCCATCAATCTTGGGCTCTGCCGTATAGGTCAAGGCGGCATCCTGTCCCAAACCTAAAAATCGGCGGATGCCATCATCAAAATCCTCTACGTCATGGCGATCAAAGGCATTAGACAGCGACAACATGCGCTCAGCGTGAACAACTTTTGAAAAGGTTTCAGACGCGGGCGCACCGATCGAGGCAGATGGGCTATCGGATGCTTTCAAATTGGGAAAGGTTACTTCCAGCAGCTCTAAGCGCCGCTTTGCTGCATCATATTGCGCATCACTTAGCGCCGGATCATCATTTTGATAATAAGCTATATTTGCGTCATTAATTTCTTGGGCGAGGCGCGCCAATTCTGCCGCCGCCTCTTCTTCGCTCAACGCGTTTACGTTTTTATCCTCTTGCAAGCGGGTAATCCTTTTATCACCTTGTAAGGTGATAAATCGACTAAACCGCTTGGTCTAGAGCCTTCATGCGCTCTATCCGGCTGCTATCGAATATTGTTGGGTTTGATTTACACCAGAAATAGGATCTTTCAAAACGTAACCCCGTCCCCACACGGTTTCAATGTTCGTGTCTTCGCCCGTTGCTTCACAGAGTTTCTTACGCAATTTGCAAATAAAAACATCGATGATCTTCAATTCGGGCTCATCCATACCTCCGTAAAGGTGATTTAAAAACATCTCTTTGGTCAGGGTTGTGCCCTTGCGCAGGGACAAAAGTTCCAGCATCTGGTATTCTTTACCCGTCAGATGCACGGTCTTACCTTCTACCTCAACTGTTTTGGTGTCCAGATTAACATCGATCCTTCCGGTGCTGATCACTGATTGGGAATGGCCCTTTGAGCGGCGGATGATCGCGTGAATGCGCGCAACCAGTTCTTCTCTGTGAAAAGGCTTGGTCAAATAATCATCTGCCCCAAAGCCGAACCCACGGATTTTGCTATCCGTATCATCAAGACCCGACAAAATCAAAATTGGGGTGGTGATACGTGCAAGACGGATTTGACGGAGAACTTCGTGCCCCGTCATATCGGGCAGGTTCAAATCCAGCAGGATCAAATCATAATCATATAGTTTTGCTAAATCGACGCCCTCTTCGCCCATATCGGTCGAATAAACGTTCAGATTGGCATGGGTCAGCATCATTTCAATGCTTTTAGAAGTTGTAGGGTCATCTTCGACCAACAGTACACGCATCCTCGTCTCCAGTCTTTTGGCTTCGGGGTATACTGTTTCCGATAATAGTTAACCCAAGGTTACCCACAGAAAAATAATTACATCTCGTCGAAAATTTGTCTATGTTTTTTTATTAACGTGACCTTAAGCCCATCTTTACCATAGTTCGCCGCGTCACGCACCCAAGAGATAAATTCTTCATCGCTCAACCGATAACGTTTTTTGGCTTCGCCTTCATCCAAAAGCCCGTAAGCAACGGCACGTACCACATTGAGTTTTCGTGATGCCACCCAGCGTTTGGTGCTTGCCGGAGGGACATCAGATAGGCTAAAAATTGTGTTATCCTTCAATCTGACAAAGGTTTTGCCTTTATGTGTCAGCTCTGGCATCTGAGACTCCGTTGTTCGTTCAGAACAAAAGATTGCATCAGAGTTATTAAAGGCCTAGTGAACCACATCGAAAATTATCCAAAGGATTTTGCGATAATTTTCACAATGAACAAAAGGCTACTTTGAATATGCAAAACGATCTGCCGCTCAATTCACTGGGGTTTGCCAAGCCCCCAGCGGACACACGGGTTGTTGTGGCCATGTCCGGAGGCGTAGACAGCTCAGTGGTCGCAGCAATGCTTGCCGAAGAAGGCTATGATGTGATCGGCGTGACCCTGCAGCTTTATGATCATGGTGCTGCCTTGGCTAAAAAAGGTGCCTGTTGCGCTGGTATTGATATCCATGACGCACGCCGCGTGGCCAGTGACATGAACTTTCCCCATTATGTCCTTGATTATGAGAATATTTTTAAAGAATCTGTGATAGAAGAATTTGCCCAAAGTTATCTGTCAGGTGCCACGCCGGTGCCCTGTATTCGATGCAATGAAAGGGTCAAATTCAAGGATCTTCTTGAAACAGCGAAAGATCTAGACGCTGACTGTATGGCAACAGGCCATTATATTCAGCGCAAAATTGGCCCCCATGGGGCGGAGCTTCATCGTGCGGCAGATGCCAATCGTGATCAGAGTTATTTCCTTTTTTCGACAACGCCAGATCAGCTCGATTTTTTACGCTTTCCTCTCGGGCATCTTCCGTCAAAAGACGACACCCGCAAGCTAGCGGCTCGATACGGGTTGCCCGTGGCCGACAAACCCGACAGCCAAGATATTTGTTTTGTGCCGGATGGCAATTACGCGGGCGTTATCGAAAAACTTCACCCTGGTGCAGGAAAAGCAGGTGACATTGTTGATGGAAATGGCACTGTGCTTGGCACGCACAACGGCGTAATCCATTATACGATCGGGCAACGCCGCGGGCTTGGCATTGGGGGGCTTTCCGAACCGCTATATGTCGTCTCGCTCAATGTTGAGGAGAATAAAGTTGTTGTGGGCGCCAAGGAGGAGCTGAAAATACGCTTTGTGCCAGTTGAGGGGATCAATTGGCTGGGTGATAAAGAGTTTACATCTGAAAAAGAAATTTTGTTATCGGTCAAAGTGCGCTCCACCCGTCCACCGAGGGAGGCGATTTTGCGTCCTCTTTCGCCAGTTTCCGCCAGCGTAGAGCTTTTGAATCCCGAAGAAGGCGTTGCACCGGGGCAAGCCTGCGTTTTTTATGAACCGGACAGCAGTCGGGTCTTGGGCGGAGGCTGGATTACCGCGCGGGCCTAAGGAATTTTGGACAAAATTGAGCGCCGGTTCTATGCAGACCTCACCTATCCGGACATGCGACAGGTAAATGACTGGCAGCCTTGCCATCAATGCAGAAAATTAAGCCAAAGACGGGCGGCCTTGGGATAGTATCCTTGTAAAGCACGGCACTGCATTCCATCCCAATCAGGCCAAATAAACGCACAGACTTAGGCCGATTGCTGGTGGCGTCAAACGGGCGTCACCCAACCAGTTTCAGCTTAGGGAGAAGTTTGGTTACGTGATCCAGAAATACTTCGCGCAAAGTACTTTGAATAACAACGTCGTACTTGCCCATTTCCTCAATCACGGCCTCCATTTCACTGCCTTTGGCATTTTTCAGGTCCGCGACAAGCCACCCGAATTCCTCCAAAGACCCTGCTTTGGCCACAGCCATGGCCGCCGCATAGAGCAAGGTGTTTTCTGGACGTTCTTCAATTGCTTCGGCCAACTCAAGCCCAAGGTCCACACGATCATCCATCAGACAGGCAAAGACTGCATCGCGTTTACGCTTATCCCCATTTGTCTGACCTTGAGGAACTGGATCATACTCCATAGCAAGCAGGGTTAGATCGCATCCCTTTTCCGTCTGTCCCGTCTTGAGCAATATCTCACCGTATTGCTGAAGAATACGCGGATCGTTGGGGACCATATCAAAGGCTTTTCGACCATGTTCAACTGCGGATTTGTATTTCCCCGTTACAGAATGCACAGCGCAAAGCAACCGGTGACATTCAAAATCGTTTGGATCTGCCTTGAGCGCACGATCCATCAGGCTGGAAAATTCCGGCATAACTTCATCAAACGAGCGATCAATGTAACCTCGCGCAACGGCCTGACCCAACGTACAGGCCTTCCAAGCATAGGCTTGGGCATTTTCGGGATCGGACTCAATTGCTTTGTCAAACATCAAAAGCGCATGCGCATTTGCCTCTGCGTTAAATTCGTGGTGCCCCTCTTTACCTCTGAGTAAAAACTCATAGGAACTCATGTTTTCGGTGGGTTTCCGTTTTGCGCGGTTCAAACTGGCAAGCTCGATTTCGCCTAAAATGGCCTGAGTGACATTGCGCACAATTTCATCCTGAACTTCAAAAATGTCATGCAGTGCGCGGTCAAACCGTTTGCTCCATAAAATTTCTTTTGTATCCGTTGCGACGAGGGATACGGTAACCCGCACATTTGACCCAGCAGAGCGTATGGAGCCTTGGATCAGATAATTTACCTTGAATTTGGCGACGAATTGCTCCAGCTCGTCGTCGCTGCCCGCAAAATTCAAACTTGATTGGCGCGAAACGACGGAAAGCTGTCGCACCATTGAAAGCTCTGTCAGGATGTCTTCGTAAATCCCGTCAATCAGAAACGAACTGTCTTCGTTGGCGTTGAGATTTTTAAATGGCAACACCGAAAGGATCGGTTTTTGGGTGCGCCCGACCTCTTCGTGATTTTCTTCTACAGCAGCGGGCGCAAGAGTTTGCGTTTTCCCTGTCGAAATGGTAAAGACTTCAAATTCGTTGGAAATATTCTTTAACTTTTTTGTCCCTGCCGCCCTTGAAATGGCCTCAATGCGCGACGAAACCTGTTCATTTATCACACGAGACACCAGAATTTGGCCAGGGGCGCACTGTGCTTCCAAACGTGCCGCGATGTTGACACCGTTTCCATAGACGTTGTCTTTTTCAAAAATGACATCATCACAATGAATGCCAACCCGCCAGAGCATTTTTCGGCTTTTGGCGCCTTCTAGCATACTAAGATTTCTTTCATAAATCGCATCTTGAAAATTGATGGCGCAATTAACCGTTTCAATAGGACTTTCAAATTCCGCAATTACAGAGTCACCGGCTGTGTGAAAAATACGTCCGTTGTGTTTTTCTATAAAAGAATCAATAATTTGTCTGCATGCATTCAGGCTTTCAAAAGTTGCATCTTCGTCTTCCAACATATGTTTGCTAAAGCCAACACAGTCTGTAGCGAGGATGGTAGCAAATTTCCGCTTTACGTCACTCATCAAGGGCTCCTGACAACATCCGCGCTACGTTACAACATTTTAATCAAATTGATAATCATTTTATGGTTTTACGGATCTATCGAAGAACAGAATTCTGGTAACGCCAAAAAAATAATCATTGAAAGCCGGTAAGATGGGATCAAAACATGCAAAAGCGCTTAGTCTTTCACGCGGTTTCTTGTCCATGCCAAAATTCTGTCTAAGACGCACGTTTGAGGGCGAGCACTGCATTCAGCCCGCCGAAGGCAAAGGCGTTACTGAGAGCGACGTCGACCCTGACTTCTCTTGCCACATTTGGCACGACATCCAAGGCACATTCGGGATCAGGTTCCTCATATCCGATTGTTGGCGCAATGATTCCATCGCGCACTGCCATAATGCAGGCCAAAAGCTCCACAGCCCCTGTTCCACCAATCAAATGCCCATGCATGGATTTGGTGGAACTGATCATCACCTGATCCGCATGTTGACCAAAAACATGGGCCACTGCGGCACATTCTGTTTTATCATTGGCAGTCGTACCGGTCCCATGGGCGTTGATATATCCCACATCTTCGGGATTGAGCTTAGCATTTTCCAAAGCGCCAGAGATCGCGCGCGCGGCACCTTGTTTAGAAGGCATCACGATATCCGCAGCGTCTGAGGACATCGCATAGCCAATCACTTCGGCAAGCATCTCTGCCCCTCTCGCCTTCGCGTGGTCATATTCCTCAAAGACAAAGACAGCAGCGCCCTCCCCTTGCACCATACCATTTCGAGTGGCGGAAAAAGGGCGGCACGCATCACGACTCATCACGCGCAGACCCTCCCAGGCCTTGACCCCTCCAAAGCAAAGCATTGACTCTGCCCCCCCGGTGACCATGACGGGGGACATCCCCGATCTAACTATTTCAAAAGCCTGCGCCATGGCATGGTTAGAGCTCGCACAAGCGGTCGAGACAGTGAAACTGGGCCCTTTAAGGTTGTACTCCATTGAGATGTGACTGGCAGCCGCATTGTTCATCAGCTTGGGCACCACAAAAGGATGGACCCTGTTCTTTCCATCCTCATAAACCGCGCGATAATTATCATCCCACGTGCTAACACCGCCTCCGGCAGTACCAAGAACAACGCCCGACTTAGCCGCCAATTCCCCCGCAAAGACCAGACCAGACTGAAGCAATGCCTCTTTCGCTGCCAAAAGCGTGAATTGGGTAAATCGATCATAAAGAGATAGCTGCTGGCGATTAAAAACGGCCTCTGGTTCAAAATCTTGAATTTGCCCACCGATTTTTGTGGACAAACGATCCACATCACGAAAATCCAAAGGACCTATACCACAGTGACCTTCTTGCATTGCATGCAACGTCGCCGCAACGGACTGCCCCAGTGGATTTATCGTTCCTGCTCCAGTGATGACAACGCGTTTCACGCTTTTTCCGCAACAAGTTTTTCAATGCCCCGCACGATAGCGGCAACGCTTGATATGTCAAAATCACTTTCGGTCGGATCATTCGCATTAAATGGGATATTGATGTCAAATGCCTCTTCGATGGCAAAAATACTCTCCACCAGACCAAGGCTATCGATACCAAGACTATCCAAGGTGCTCTCCAGACTGACGTCGGACACATCCAAAACAGCTTGTTCAGCTATAATTTCAATGACTTTAGCTTCGACGTCCATGTTATGCGCCCCCTAAATCCGTCCTAGCGATGAATTACTTGCTTCCGCCAGACTTGAAAACCATTTTCTTCAATTCGGCGACCTCTTTGAATAGACGGGGCAAGCGGCGCAGCGCCTTGTAACCGTCCACATGGTTTTGCATTTTTACGGCAGGGTATCCCAGAATGACACGGCCCGCAGGTACATTTGTAAAAATCTTACTGGCCCCTCCGGCGATCACATTATCTCCGATGAAAATGTTGTCATTCACACCGGTTTGTCCTGCCAAAACAACGTTTTTTCCAAGCTTGGCAGATCCGGCAATACCCACCTGACCACAAAGCAGACAACCATCTCCCACGATCACGTTATGGCCGATGTGCACCAAATTATCCATTTTGACCGCATTGCCGATGATCGTAGGGCGCACAGTTCCTGAGTCAATGCAGCTGTTGGCTCCGATCTCTACATCATCACCGATCGATACAGCACCCAATGAATGGATCCGTATCCAGCTTTGATCGCTCTGGGCATTCAATTGATCACCCAAGGTTTTGCGTGCGTTTTCGACACCTGAAATGTCTTCTGTTACAAAGGAAAATCCATCGCTGCCAATCACCACTCCAGGCTGTGCCACAAATCTATCACCGATCGTAACACGCGCACCGATTTTAACCCCTTCTCTGAGAAAGGCATTTTCCCCCAAGCGCACATCCACGCCTACATGCACCTGAGGCCCAATAATACTGTCGTTACCAATTTCAGCATGAGCCGCTATATAGCTGAATGCGCCAACAGACACATTCGCGCCCAGTCTGGCTGTCGGATGGACGATTGCGCTTGGATGAACTCCCGTCTCATAGGATTGTCCGGGGTCCATAAGCTTTGATAAACCCGCTAAAGCAAACCTTGGCCGTGGTGCAAAAATTGCGGCTTGTAATCCATAACTTTGCCAATCCGCGCCAGCCCAAAGCAAAGCAACTCTGGCCGCTCCACCCTTTAAGCCCTCCGCGTATTCTTCTTTCAGTGCCAACGCAATATCGTCTGATGTACAGTGCAGAGGCTCCCCAACGCCTGTGAGAAGAATATCCCCGTCTCCTTCAAAAGGCGCTCCGAGCGCTTCAGAGATATGTCGAACCGTATATGCCATTGCGCTTCCTGCTTTTTGGAAACGGCTTAGCCGTGATTTTGAGCGATGACCACCCCAACGCTTTCCAATGCCTCAAAAATTAACGCATCTCTCCCATAGACATCGCGGCGAAATCCCATGCGCCCGTCAGCAGAGGTGACTGCTGTACGATAGATAATGTGCACTGGAATATGCTCCTTTAAGGCAACGGTCGTTTCAAGCCCTGTTTCCAGAATGTTGTGAAACTCTGATACGGGGTTTGAAGACTGTTTCTCCAACAAAGCATATGCAAATTCAAATGGTTGCTGCAACCTTATACACCCATGTGAAAATGCCCTCTTTTCTTTTAGGAACAGCGTTTTATGCGGGGTGTCGTGAAGGTAAATGTTGTGCCGATTGGGTAACATAAATTTCACACGACCCAGCGCATTTGAAGGGGAAGGCATCTGTTTCAATTCAAAAGGAAAGGTATCTTCATCAAATTGCGTAAAATCGACGGCATGTCGCGGAACGACATCTCCGGTATCCGGTACAAACATCGTAAGATAGCTGTGCGACTCCGGATCCTGCTGCAGGTTTGGCAGATATTCCTTTACTGTAATGGATCTTGGCACATACCAGCTCGGATTGATGACCATATGCTCCATTACATCAGAAAATTCCGGGCTTCGTTGATCATCTTTGTCAGTCCCAATGACAGAGCGTGTTTCAAATGTCACAACACCGTCATCAAGGATTTTCGCAGTAAAATCGGTCAAATTGACAACAATCGTACGAGACTTTTTGAAATCTTCCGTGACGTTTCGAAGGCTCATCCACCTTTCTCTTTCTAATGCGACCGTCACTGATTTCAGACGCTCAAACACATTAACATTGAGTTCTTCGATGGTGCCCGGTCCGACGATGCCATCTGCAAGAAGCCCATGGTTTGTCTGGAATTCCTTGACGGCCTGAAGCATTTTTTCATCAAAAACGCTAGAGACAGAACGGTCCAGATATTTCTGTGCTATCAGACGGTTTCGTAACGCGACTATTTCAGGGCCGCTATCACCCACACTGAATTTACCTTGCGGGACCGGTTTTCCCCATCCACCGTTTTCTGCCACGTCCAACAGTTCTTGGCGTACGCTGAGCAAGTTTTGATATTCCTGAGACTGTGGGGGCAGAGTGACAATATAATTTGCGCCATCCTCAGAGGCCACGCCAGACAGATAATCTTGTACCGAAAGATAGGTCGATGTGCGGGCAATTTCCTCCACTACTTCTGAAGGTTTAAGAAGCCCGCTGTGAACATCCTTGGCATAATCCAGAAAAGAGCGCGTGAACAATGCTTCGAGAACGCCAAGCTCATGGTCCGTTTTCACGGTTCGAATTCTTTGCAAAAGTGCGTCTTTGCCATATTTCCCTTCAGGAAGAGCATGGATGCCCACAGAGTCCAAAGCCTGTAAAAAAGCAACACGGCGGTCTTTACTTTCTGTGCTCGAATCAATCCAGATCGGGGTAAAATCTCGATCCTCGTAAAATGCAAAAACCTTTCTGTCCGAAGAAATCTCAGACACCAAACCAAGTTTGAACGACAAAGATTGCTCTGAAACAGCTTGAAACGCCAAGCCAAACCAGAGACAGGCCCCAAAAGTTACAACGTAAACAGCCTTCAAACGCTTCTTATAAATATTCATTGCTTCGCGACACCACATTCATCAACCTCTGGTATATTATTGGTTTTCACCATCGACATTTAGGTTAATATAGCTTCAATCTTTAGTGTTTAAAATCGGCTTTTGACCACCGATGTGTAATTTACACAATGCGCACATCATTATTACAACACTTCGAGATCATCAATGAGGCAAATCTTCGCCGAAAAACCTTAACACTCGGATCACCAGTAAAGTTTAGGCTTGGTTGACGATTCGTTTTGTGTCATACAAACGGAGGTCTGGGGAGACGTAATCATAACTTGCAGAAGTAGGTAGTGGGGAGAAAAAGTAGAAATGGCAGTTCTGAAGCCCATGGAGTTTTCCAGAAGAAGCATTCTTCGTGCCTTTGCCGCATGCACCATCACTGCGGCACCTGTATACGGAAATGCTGCTGGATTTCTGAAGGGCGCTGGGGATGTTCGGAAGCTGTGGCTGTATTCTCGCCGCTCCGGAGAAGAAGTAGAAACAGTCTACTGGGTGGATGGGGAATATATCGATGAAGGGATACTTGAAATCAGCAGATTGATGCGTGATTGGCGCTTGAATGAGATTAAAATCATCGACCGACGCACTTTAGATATTATGTCTGCTTGCCAAGCAATGCTGGATTCATCTCAGGCGTTTCAATTGCTGTCAGGCTATCGGAGCCCACAAACAAATGCGATGCTGCGGCGCAAATCCAGTCGCGTTGCTAGGAATTCGTTGCATATGGTCGGTAAAGCGGCTGATCTGCGGATGTCCAACCGTTCGACCACTCAAATTGCGCGTGCTGCTACCACCTGCCGGGCTGGCGGTGTGGGCCGCTATAGCAGAGCAGGCTTCGTTCATATGGATTGTGGGCCTATTCGCACTTGGAGAGGCTGATCCGAACCTTTTTTAAGGAAAATTTGAAATAGATTTCGAGTTGTCTTGCCGATGACGGGATTGAAATTAATTTTGGGGCGGCCCAACACAGGCTGCCTTTTATTTCGAAAAAACTGCGTTCCCTTAAATTTTACGACCGGACCGTTAAGAATTACGTAACACTCTATGCGGGAATATGCCTCAACGGATCTTATTTTTCCCCTGAAGCCGTAAACGTATCATTTCTGTGGCAGTGAGATAATCAACAAGTTGGCCGTCTTGACTAACCAACATAATTGACTTGCCGCTGTCCATAAAATCTTTGAACAATCCGTCAGCCTCGGCAGTAATGTCAGAAATGAGCAAATCGTCCTTCATCGACTGCAGGGCGATAAACAGATCTTCGCTTTTGGTTGTGACCGCCGCAAGCCGTCCCTTGGCCGCCTGCAAGACAGATAATATTCCAACAAAGCGCCCCTCTGATAAGACTAAAAGATTGCGGAAATTTCTGCTCAACATTTTGCGCAGTCCAGAAAAGCAACTGTCATTGATATCGATAGTGACCGGATTTGGTTGCATTAGGGATTTGACAGCTATAGCGGTGCAATTCGGTTCGCCACTCGCTAGGCAGCGAATAATATCGCGTTCCGTTATGATACCGACAAGGTTGCGATCCGCATCAAGAACGGCAAGGCTGGATTGCGTGGGTTCCGCAAGTAAAGGCAGAATTTCCTGAATTGAGTTTTCTGGCCTGCAAGACAGTTGAAGTGCCTCTGTTTCAGGGGAATAAAAATCTCCTACACGGCTGAACCGCTTTTGCAGATAATCTTGAATTCGCATAAAAACCCCCAAAATCAAAAAAAGATCCGTGCCTTGAACACGCATTTCCAGCGAAGTATATTATCAGGCTTCAGCCAAATGATATGTGGAAAAGGGATGGTTTGCTTAACAAGACGCTGCTCAGATACGCCATTTGTATATAAAAAATGACACTTATACGAACCAATTTCTGATATTCTGATCCATCGCCAATTCCAGCGTTTCACCTCTTTGATAGCATAGTTTCAAAATATAACGATCCGGGCGGATCAAAACGGAATCCGACTTCAATGACTCCAGCATTTTTCCGATTTGCAAACTCTCCCGCTCTGAAACGACGTGAAAAAGGCTTTCTTTCAACGGCACTGACGAATACAGGATCGCTTGATATGGAAAAATGTCATCCGTTTTCCGGCCGTTCCTCAAAGCAGGCTGCCCAAAGAGTGTGCCAATCAAGGGCTGGCTGTGGCCCATGGCTTCGGTTAAACTGCTCTCTCCTAACGCTGGTGAAAGAGATTTCATCGCACTGTCACTCACATTTGCACTGCCAAATGATTCAAGTGCCTGTTTGGGGTTTTCAGAACAAATCAACTCGCCAAGTTTTACCGCCATTTCGATGAATTCTGTGACATGAGGGCGTCGTTCAGCTTCATAACTTGAAAGCAAAATATCATCGTGCCCGCGCGCAAGACAGCTTGCCAATTTCCAACCCAGATTTGCAACATCCCTGATCCCAGCGCACATTCCCTGCCCCATGAATGGCGGAGTGAGATGTGCCGCATCTCCTGCAATCAACACTCGCCCAGAACGCCAACGCCGCGCAACGCGAGACCGAAATTGATAGACTGCCGTGCGTTCGATCTCTGCTATATCTGAAGTTATCCATTTTGACAGAATGCTCCAAATTCGATTGTGATCTTGCGCGGCCTCATCGCTCAGGTCGTCACTGATCGCCATTTCCCAGCGTCGCCGAAGCCCCGGATTTCGACAATAGGTCATCGGATACTGCGGATCGCAATATTGCAACGTATATTCGCCAAGTTGGGGCATGTCAGCGTTCAAAATCACATCAATGACCAACCATCTTTGCTGAAATCCAAAATCTTCCATCTCTTGGTCCAGTCTTTGGCGCACAAAGGAACTCGCACCATCACAACCCACCAAATAGTCCGCGGTAAATACTTGCGCTCTCTTGAAAGCAACATCATTAATGTGAAAATGAACCTGATTTTCCTCTTCTTTTATAG
>Ga0129342_1000219_pt1 | contig 22970 bp, 19 predicted proteins | sample CPBDNA_5_FD_94426 | JGI IMG/M metagenome (GOLD analysis project Ga0129342, IMG submission 94426) | Freshwater to marine salinity gradient microbial communities from Chesapeake Bay, USA - CPBay_Sum_15_0.2_DNA | ecosystem: Environmental > Aquatic > Marine > Coastal | place: USA: Chesapeake Bay...
ATAAAAAAAACATTTCCTGGTGATTCATTTGATTATTTAGAGCACGTGGGTGAGTTGAAGCGTTTTAATTCTGAACATCCTAAGCTGATTCAACCAAGGATAGATCGCTTGAACTGGGAATTTGATTACGATGTTTCGATGAACAATCCATCTTTAAAAAAACGCATTAAACACATTTTGCGAAAATACTTTGGTATTGATTTAGGGTATAAAAACTATATTCTAATGCGTTAGATTTTCATAATTCCATTTTTACACACGAACTCGTTTAACTCAACTCGTTTTCGAAAAATTTTAAAATTAATTTTTATACCTTCTTGGCTATATGTCCTTTTATGATGTAAGTGATAAATTATTGCCTTATTTTTCATTGAGTATTTTTTTATACCAACACTCTCAAGACGCCACTCAATATCGTAATCTTCACCCAAACCAGCATGTACGTAAGCTTCGTCAAATCCGTTGATTTGAACTAATAAATCCTTCTTAATTCCCCAATTGCACCCTTTTAGCCCTCGTTCTTTTGTGCTTAGTGGAATATTCGTATAAATACCCTCCTTACACTTTTTTGCACCTCCTAAAATCAAATCTAATAGCGACAATCCATCAAACTGCATCTTTTTTTGGAGCGTTGCAGTTATTTTTTCAGAAAGCATTACCCGTCTTCCATAACAAATCTTATTGGTTTCTTTTACTTTCTGATACGCCTTAACAAAATGCTTGTGCGGAATACAATCGCCGTCAATAAAAACTAAAAACGAACCTTTTGCAGCTTGAATAGAAGTATTAAGAATGCGGTTTTTTCGAAACCCAATATCTTCTTGGGTAGTGTGTTGGAGTGGGAAGGGATATCGATGTGAATCTAAAAATGCAGCCGTTTTTGGGTCTTGTCCATCTTCAGACACAATAACCTCAAAACCTGAAGCACTTTGTTTGGAAAGCGCATCGAGAATTAGTGCAAGATTTGCAACATTGTTATAATGTGAAATAATAACACTGATCATACCTATTACACCGCAACATTATGCGCTCTAAGCGCATCGTTTAGCGATGTTTTTTTGTTGGTGCTTTCTTTGCGTTTGCCAATGATTAGCGCACAAGGCACTTGATAATCTCCTGCTGCAAATGCTTTGGTATAACTACCCGGAATAACTACAGAGCGTGCTGGCACACGTCCTTTTAGCTCAACAGGGGTTTCACCAGTAACATCAATAATTTTAGTAGAACCTGTTAATACCACATTGGCACCCAAAACAGCTTCTTCCTCTACACGAACGCCCTCAACTACAATACAGCGCGAGCCAATAAAAGCATTGTCCTCAATAATCACAGGTGCAGCTTGTAGCGGCTCCAAAACACCGCCGATGCCCACACCACCACTAAGGTGTACGTTTTTGCCAATTTGAGCACAGCTTCCTACCGTTGCCCAAGTGTCCACCATAGTACCTTCATCTACATAAGCACCAATATTTACATATGAAGGCATTAAAATCGTTCCTGCAGAAATGTATGCGCCTTTTCGTGCTACGGCATGCGGCACTACGCGAATACCTTTTTCTTTATAACCGGTTTTGAGTGGAATTTTATCGTGAAATTCTAACGGACCTGCTTCAATGGTTTCCATTTGTTGAATGGGAAAGTATAGCACTACGGCTTTTTTTACCCATTCATTTACTTCCCAACCGTTTGCGGTTGGTGTGGCAACTCGTAATGTTCCTTGATCTAATTGCTCAATAATAGAACGAATAGCAGCCTGTGTTTCTTCTTCTTGTAATAGTGCGCGGTTATCCCAAGCGGCTTCAATTAATGCTCTGCTCATGTAATTTTTTTTCAAAGATACAGTCTTGAAAGCAAACCCATTGATGCATTCTCAAAAAATCATTACCTAACTTTGCCACATGGCACGTATTATGGCAATAGATTATGGAACAAAACGCTGCGGCATTGCGGTTACCGACCCATTGCAGACCTGTGCTTTTGGATTGGATACGGTTCCTCCAGAAAAATTGATTCCATTTATTAAAACATACACCTCCACAGAAAAAGTAACGACTTTGGTTGTTGGAGAACCTAAGCAACGCGACAACACACCCTCTGAAATAGAGTCCAAAATCGCTCTTTTTTTAGCAAAGATTAAACGTGAGTTTCCTTCGCTTGATATTGTTCGTTTTGATGAACGATATACGTCTAAAATGGCACAACAAGCACTTTTTCAAAGTGGCGCACCCAAAAAATTACGCCAAAAAAAAGAAATCATTGACAAATTGAGCGCAACACTTATCTTGCAGGGATTTTTAGATCAACAACAAAAATTATGATACTCCCTATTGTTGCATACGGCGACCCAGTGCTAAAAAAGAAGGCAGCGCCCATTACCAAAAAACACCCAAACCTTCATAAACTCATTGGTGATATGTGGGAAACCATGTATGCTGCGCATGGCGTGGGCTTGGCTGCACCTCAAATTGGCGAATCTGTTAGGTTGTTTGTGGTAGATGGTAGTCCTTTCGCAAATGATAAAAGTATAGATAACATCGAGCAACGTGAGTTGCGAGAATTTAAAAAGGTTTTTATAAATCCTGAAATTGTATCCTATAGCGGCCCACAAGAAGCCTTTAACGAAGGCTGTTTGAGCATTCCAGATATTAGAGAAGACGTTACTCGATTGACTACAATTGAGATTGAATATTACAATGAAGATTTTGTGCTTGTAAACGCAGAATATAGCGGCATTGCTTCCAGAATTATTCAACACGAATACGATCACATCGAAGGAATTTTGTTTACCGACAAATTAGGACCGCTGAAAAAGAAATTGCTGAAAACAAAGCTGTCACAAATTTCTAAAGGAAAAATTAACGCCGATTACCCCATGCGTTTTCCAAATAAAAACAACATCCGCTAATGGATAACAAACGCACCCAACAGCTAAAAGCACTTGATCGTTTATTGACTATAATGGAAGAGCTTCGCGAAGGTTGTCCATGGGACAAAAAACAAACCTTTCAGTCGCTTAGGCACTTAACTATTGAGGAGACCTACGAGCTTAGCGAAGCACTATTGGAAGAAGATTTGGACGGCATTAAAAAGGAGTTGGGTGATGTGCTTTTACACATTATTTTTTATGCCAAAATTGGCAGTGAGCAAGATGCGTTTGATATCGGCGATGTGGCAAATTTTATCTCAGAAAAACTTATCCAACGCCATCCGCATATTTATGGAGATGTTTCTGTAGCTGATGACGAGGAGGTTAAAAAAAATTGGGAGCAGCTAAAACTCAAAGAAGGCAACAACAGTGTGCTTTCAGGAGTGCCAAAAAGCTTACCAAGTTTGATTATGGCAAGCCGTATGCAAGACAAAGCTGCTGGCATTGGTTTTGACTGGGATTCCATTGATGGAGTAAAAGAAAAAATCAAAGAGGAACTTCGTGAATTGGAACACGAAATTACACAAGACAACAAAGAGAAAATTGCAGCCGAACTTGGCGATGTGTTCTTTTCGCTTGTTAATTATGCACGTTTTCTTGGCATCAACCCTGACGATGCATTAGCGTCTACCAATAACCAATTTAGGATGCGTTTTACAGCGATGGAAGAAGCGGCTAAGTCGCAACACTTGTCAATAAACTCATTAACAGCTGCTCAGTGGGAGTCGCTTTGGCAAGCCGCAAAAAAAGCGGTGGGCTAGTCCTTTTGGAGTTGCTTAACTAATCGTTTTTTCTCTTTTAGTTCTTCTAAACGCTCTTTATGTTTTGTGATATCTTGTTTAACCTTAATTACAATTGGATTTTTTTCCTGATTTTTCCCAAAAAACTGTAGATTGGTTTCAAGTTGGATGATTTCCTGTTTGATTTCATCAATTCTGCGTTTAAGCAAATGGGTTTCTTTGCGAATGGTATCATCATTTCCGCGCATTCCATCCAATTTATTTTGATAACTTTTCTGTGTGATTTCAGCTTTAGATAGCCCTGAAGATTTATAAGCTTTTTCAGCTAACCGACTAAACTCTTGCTCAATTCTGGATTTGTTTTTGGGTACACGTCCAATGTTATTCCAATTGCTAACAATTGTGTCAATTTCTAGATTTTCGTCATTGTCATCTAACGCTTTTTTTAGCTTATCAAGCAGTTCAGATTTTTGAGCGAAATGTTCCTGCTCCTCATTACTCGCTTTGTTTCGAGTTGCGTCAAGCTGGTCAAAATATTCGTTACACGCAGTTCTAAATGTATTCCATAATTCCCCATCATCTTTTCTGCTCACTGGGAATGTTGTTTTCCATTCTTTTTGTAATGCGATAATTTTGGGAGTAGTTTCTTTAAAATTTGTTTCTGTTTTTAATGCTTGAACTTGCTCAATAAGCGCTTTTCGCTTTTCAATATTTTCGGCAAAAATGCGCTTTAAATGTTTATAGTAAAGTGTTCGCTTTTTGCGAAATACTTTTGTTGTTTTTTTGAATTCATCCCAAATGTCATCTCGTTTTTTTGCTGGGGCTTTTCCCACTTCAAAGAATGATTCCCTGAGTCCTTCATAGGTTTTTGTAAACTGATGAATATTGGTTTTTGAAGAAATTTCTGTGGCTAATAAGTCTTTTATTTGCTTAATTATAGCCTGTTTCTTCATCAGATTAGCCTCATAAATCTCTTCTTGGTTTTTTAAAAAATACCTTCTTTTGTCATGAATAATTTTGGTAGCCTCACTAAAGCGCTCCCAGACTTCTTCACCGTGTTCTTTGTCCACAGGTCCTAACTCATCTTTCCATTTTTTATGAAGCGTTTGTAAGTGACGAAATGCTTTGGAAATATCTTCCATTCCTGCCAACGCTTCTGCCTGTTCACAAATTTTTAGTTTTTCTTCTAAATTGAATTTAAAATCCAATTCTCTTAACTCTCTATTTAGGTGTAAAAAATCGTAAAAATGCCCTACGTGATGATGGTATGTTTTCCAGATATTATTAGCCTCCATTCGTGGAACCTGCCCAGATTCTTTCCAACGCTTTTGTAAATCCTTAAACTGATTGTAGGTTGTATTGATGTTTTGATCAACGTTGATAAGCCCTTTTAGCTCTTCGATAAGCGCTAAACGATAAGCTAAGTTTTTTTGCTGCTTTTCATCTAGACTTCGGTAATAGGTGCCGCGATCTGATTTGTAGCGTCTAAATAACTCATTAAATTCTTTTTTTATGGGCGGATTAAAGTAAAACGCATCCGGATTTCCTCCTTCAGCTAAAAACGATTCTTTTTGTTTTGCCTTTTCAACTGCTAATTTTTGATTAAACACTTTTACCAACGGCTCAATGGTTGGTTTTAAATGTTGAACAGATTCGGTTTTGAGTTTTTCTGCAAAAAAGCTAAGCAATTCTTCAAATTCCATTGCTTCAAACTTTTCTATCTCCTCAGCTTCTTTTGACTCTTTTTCAGAATCTTCTGATACTGTCTCATCTGCTGCTATTTCTTCACTCTCCGTTTTATCAGCAGAATTATCCTCGGTTGCATCAATAGTTTCTACCTCCAAATGAGGGGTGTCCTCAACAGATTCAGAAGGTGTTGTTTCATTTTCTGGAGCCTGTTTAGAAGTTTGTTCACTTACGGTTTCTTCGTTCGCTTTAAGCGAGTCGTTGTCGGTGTGTTCCAACATAGTCATGATTTTAAAATCATGTCGAATATACAATTTATCACAAAGGGGTCAAAAAAATTAACGATTCCATAATTTCCATGAAGCCTCTGCTTGCCCTACAAGCATGGCCAGACCATTGGAAACCGTAGCCCCATAAGTTGCCCCTTCTTTCATAAAAGCAGTTTCCTCAGGGTTGTAGATTAAATCAAAGAGCACATGATTAGGAGTTAGTGAGGCATAATCTAAATCTGGTTTTTCTTCAACGTTTGGAAATGTACCCAGTGGTGTGCAGTTTACAATAAGTTTGTGTTTTTTAATCAATTCCGCTGAAATCTCATCATACCCTATGGCAATATCTGAGCCTTTTCTTGAAACATATTGCGTACGAATGCCCATTTTGTTCAGCGCATATACAATGGCTTTAGACGCGCCACCAGTACCCAAAATAAGCGCATCAGTGACCTGTTCGTGAAGTAATGGCATAATACTTTCGCTAAATCCAATGTGGTCTGTGTTGTAGCCTTTGGTTGTGCCATTTTTCTCAAAAACAATGGTGTTTACTGCGCCAATAGCTTTTGAAACTTCATCCAAATCATCCAAAAACGCCATAACTTCTTGCTTGTAGGGTATGGTTACGTTCATACCCCTCAAATGAGGTGTTTGAAGTGTTTCTTTAAAGTCATTAAGATTGGGCAAATCAAAATTCTCATAACTGCAATGCAGTAACTTCTCCCCTTTAAATTTCTCCGAAAAATAGGCTCTTGAAAATGAGTAATCAATACCTCGCCCTAAAAGCCCATAAAGCTGCTTATTTTCTTCGTTCATAATAATCCAAAACAAAAACGATTGTCAATCCAATTAATCCCCAAAAAATAATCCAAAAAAGCGAATGCCCTGAAATAGGTACTTCTGCAAGGACCGTTCTGTTGGTGGGCCAAAGTATGAATAAAGAACCAAATACAAAGCCGATTAGCGTGGCTTGTAACTCGTCATTAGCTTTTTGTTGAATGCGATGAATAAGAGCCGACAAACCGCTTATACCTACTAATGAGCCTGTCAAAAATACGCCAAAAATCAGTGCATAATGAGCATCTTGTGAACCCATTTCTGTATGTGAAAAAGGAGAAATAACCCACCTGCCAAACCCATTTACTGCATCCACCAAAAGAAAGGTATAATTCCCCATGAGTATTAGTAGAAAAGATCCAGAAAGCCCTGGCAAGGTCATGCCTACAATACTGACAATCCCGCATAAAAACACATAAAACAAAGAAGCATTTTGCTCTGAGGGTGATAAAATGCTAAGCCCAACCCCAACGGCAAGTCCAATGATCGCAAATACAATAGTTTTGGCGTGCCATGTGTTGTAGTCTCTAAATAATAATAGTGCTGATGCCAAAACCAAGCCAAAGAAAATTGCCCAAACGTGATGTGGATAGGTAGATAGCGCAACGTCCAATAGCAGCGAGAGGGTGAAATAACTAAGAACAACTCCAAGTAGTAAGGCGCTTAAAAATGTACCGTTTATATATTGCCAAAACGTACGAAAACGTCCTCTAAAAAGTAAATACACCGCCTTAAAATTTAGGCGTTGAAATGAAAAAATGAGCTCTTTGTAAAAACCTGTTACTACTGCAACAATACCCCCCGATACACCTGGAATTTTATTGGCAACACCCATGGCAATCCCTTTAAGTACAAGCAATCCATAATCTGAAAAAGAACGGTTATGCATAGGATTTATTTTTGCTTAAATACTCCAAGAAAAACAATAAGGCAAGCCCAAGTATAAAAGTGCTTACTGCAAGGACTACTTGCGTATCTGCGGTTAATACATCTGGAACTACAGAAACTGAAGTTAAGGGCGTGCGTTCACCACTGCTATTGGTGTAGTACTGGGTAACTTCTTTCCAAGGCCACACCTTGTACAAAGACCCCAATAGAAAGCCCGTCATGGTTGCCAAAACCATGTTTTTGTAATTGGTGAATAGCCAGCGTAGTAGCTTTGCAAAAACTTTTAATCCTACTAAGCCGCCACTTGCCATAACGGCAAACACTATAAATCCTTCGAGTTCAAATGCCTTTAGTTGGTCAACGGTATCTAATGCTGTGCGATAAGCCCCTAATAAAATTAGAATAAAAGCACCCGAAATTCCTGGAAGTATCATAGCTACAACAACAAGCATACCACAAAAAAATAGATAAATTAGATTGTCTGATCCTTGGGTGGGGGCAACCAAACCTATGCCAAAGGCAACAAATACACCCAAAAACAACATTAAGATCGAAGTAATACTCCATTGGTTAATGGCTTTTTTTAGCACAAAAGCACTGCCTAAAATCAGTCCAAAAAAGAATGCCCAAAGGGGAATAGGGTAGTGCTCAAGAAGCCATGAAATACCCCCTGTGGCAAGCAAAATACTTGTACCAATCCCGAGAGTTAACGCAAGTAAAAAACTTCCGTCTAGTTTATTCCATGCTTCTTTACGTTTTGAGGTAAAAAGTTGTAAAACAAGTTTTATGGAAATGGTATCAATAGTATTGATAAGACGTTCGTAAATATGCGTTATCAGCGCAATGGTACCACCAGAAACTCCCGGCACCACATCGGCTGCGCCCATAGCCATGCCCTTCAAGTAAGTAACAAGGTGTTGTTTGTACGCCTCTTTCATTTCACAAATGGCTTAAATTGAATGGTAAAACTACGCAATAGCTACAAACAAACTACGATTGTGCTAAGGTATCTTTTACTAATGGTGAAGTTTTTGAAGTAGGAAAAGTTTCGTAAAAAACATCCAAGTCCTTTGGGTTAATGGAGTAGGCATTTTTCAAGAAGAAAGACGCCTCACTAGCTTTAGCTTCCATCATATAAAACCCTGCTAACATGTAGTGTAATTGGCTGTTTTCGGGGTGAAATTCAATCCCTTGGCGCAATGCCTTGATACCGCTTTCATATTCTTGAAGTTGTAGCAGCACTTGAGACCAATCTAACCATGTTTTTACTTCGTAATTTCCTAAATTGACTAAACGTTCATAAGCCAAGTGCGCTTCTTCCAAAAAGCCCAAAGCTTTGTTTGCTTGCGCATAAAGCCGCCAATAACGCACATGTGTATTGTCGATTTTCACCGCTTTTTTAATGTAATGCAACACCTTTGCATATGCATTTTTCCGCATATAAAATTCACAAAGTGATAGCCAACCTTTATCCAATATTGGATCTTCGTGGATGGCTTTTTTAATGAATTTTACACCCAAAACTTCGTTACCTAATTTGAGATGACACTCACCAATACGCAACAGCGCAAACGCAGTTGGATCGTCAATGCTAAGTGTAATTTCGTAATGATTTATGGCCTCATTAAATCTTCCTAAATGCTCCAAGGCTTTGCCTAGCTCGAGATATGCCCCAATAAAAGTTTCATCGCAAATGATAGCAAAATCAAAGGCTGTGATGGCCTGTTCATACATTTTCTTTGCCAAATACTGTCGTCCCAATTGATGCCATGCTACTTCGTTGTATGGGTCTTTGTTCAAGAACTCGTTCATGTAGGCAATGGCTCCGTCCGTATCATTTAATGACTCAAAGCAGTATATGATATTGTATAATACATGATTGTCAGTAACTTCTGCTTCTAAACACTTGATGAAATACTCCTTTGCCATAAAATATTCGTCAAGATGTAAGTACTCCATAGCCAAAAGCGAATGAAATTCGTATTTAAAATTGCTAAAGGACAACCCTTTTTTTAAGCTTTCAATGGCCTCTTGATGCTCGTTCGACTTTGATTGAATTACAGCTAAGTGTTGGTACGCATATTCATTGAAGGGCTCAAGGGTTAACAAATTATCTAACAATAGCCTTGCTTCCTCGTATGTGTTTGTAAGAATATAATACTCAACAAGTAAAAGGGTAAGCTCTGTGGAGTCTGGATGCTGACTTAACCCAACTTCAATCGCTTTTTTTGCCATACTTAAGTTGGCAATGTCAATATAATATTGGCCAATTTCTTCAAATTCAGTAGCGTCAAAAAACTGGATTTCATTCGTTTTCAACATCGTTTCAAATCGTGAAACTGGGAGTTCAGAAAAATCGTCAAAATGAAAATCCATCACTATGATTTTGATATAAATCTATAATTAAGATTTTAAGCGTACATCAGTTTAACCCTATAATTTTCAACAAAGTAATCAACAGCTTAAACAATCAAGTGCGTGTAGAATTTTTTCACAAGCTTGTCGTATTTGTTTTTTTGTAATAGTTAACGGAGGCGAAATGCGAACAGCTTTGGGCTCAAACAGCAAGAAAAACAATAATACGCCGTTTTTAAGTGCATGTTTTACAGCATGTTGCGCACTTTCAGGCGAATCCATAATTAGTGCTAACATCAACCCTTTTCCTCTGATTTCTTTAATTTTTTTGTGGACGAGCAATTCGCGAAAAAGCTGTTCTTTTACTAACGTTTCTGCCATCAAATTACTGTTTAGAATAGTAGAAAGTGTGGCTCTACATGCGGCTGCAATTACTGGATTTCCTCCAAAAGTAGTGATATGACCGAGCGAGGGAGCTTCTTTTAGTTGCGCCATGTGATGTTGCGCCGCGATAAAAGCACCTACTGGAAGACCGCCGCCCAGTCCCTTTCCGGTAACCAAAACATCAGGAACAATATTGTGGTCCATAAAGGCAAATAACTTTCCCGTTCTGCCCATTCCAGGCTGAATTTCATCTAAAATTAATAATGCTCCAACCTCTTCGCAACGTTTTTTAATTTTCTCTAAATAGCCTTTTTGTGGTTTTATAAATCCTGCCCCACCTTGAATCGTTTCTAAAATAATAGCGGCAGTTTTGGTTGTAATGCGTTCTATGGCTTTAACATCATTAAATTCAATGAATGTAGTCCCCGGAATTAATGGACGGTATGCGCTTTTTCTTTTTTCATAGCCCATAACACTCATGGCGCCCATGGTATTGCCGTGGTAGGCGTTATTGGCAGCAATGATTTCAGCTCGCCCTGTAACTCGTTTTGCCAACTTTAGCGCACCTTCTATGGCTTCTGTACCTGAGTTGGTAAGATAAGTGGTGTCTAGGGGTTCGGGTAGATGTTCCGCTAACAACTTAGTTAGCAATACAGGCTCTTTTTGTACAAATTCCCCGTAAACCATGACATGTAAATATTTTCGTAATTGCTTTTTTATGGCACGCACCACCTTTGGATGCCTATGCCCCAAACTACACGCCGATACGCCCGCAACTAAATCTAAATACCGTTTATTGTTTTGATCGTATAAATAACAACCTTTAGCGCGAACAATTTCCAAGCCCATAGGGTAGGGTGTTGTTTGGGCTTGATGTTTTTCAAACAATGACGCTAATTTTTGCATGGCGTTTATTGTTTTGGTTTTAAAGGTATTTTTGGCAATTTAGGTGTCACTTGCATGGTGAATTGTTCCAAATCTACACCGTGAAATAAATCTTCTTTTGTATTGATACGCTCATCCCCTCGCCATGAAAATCCTAATAATTGACGTGTGTTGACGGGTAGCTCCTCTGGCGGATAAACTACGCCATCTGGATCAGTAAAAAAAGTGACCTTATCAATGGCGCTTTCTTCAAAAGTGAGGCGTAACGCACTACATATCGCTTTGTCAATTCCTACAAGATCAAGAGTTTCGTCCTCGTACAGATAATATACCATTTCGGTATTTTGAATGACATCAACTGTTTCTAAACTTTGCCCATTAAACTTTCCTTTAAGCTGCAATCCTTTAATTTGATTGAAGTTAGCAACATCGAGAGTATCTTGCTCAGCGACAAATGCGTTGTTGTAAATCAAAAGCGAATCCAAAACTTCTTTTTCCATGTCTATGGTCAAATGAATTTCATCACCAGTCATTTGACTTTCATCTGACCACAAAATTGGATTTCTATCAGCAATTTCCTGAGGGGTTAAAAACTGTAATTCTTTATCGCTCATGGGGCGTCTTATAAGTTTAGCACGTCCGTTTTTTTGATTAAAATGAATGGAGTCGGCTTTGCCGCTGAGGTCTTCTTTAAATATTCGCACGTCGTGAAATCCCCTTAGCACTCGTTCAACGGGTGGTCCAGTAGCAATAAGTGTATCGGCATGAATAAAAAGAGAATCTTGTTCTACCAAATTGATAGCCACCGCCCTGTGGGTTACCATTGCGGAATCCTGCGCCTTAAAAACTTGCCCGTAATTTCCTGTTAAAAAAGTGTTGTTTGTGGTATCGGTGATACGAATGTTTTTTGTAGCAGCAGCATACTGTTTTGCATCGTCAAAGTAGATGCTATCCCCAACAATATTTCGATTATCGTAATCAACCGAGGCTTCTTTTTTAAAGTACCCTAATTTGTGTTGAGTATCGTAAAATCCTTTCTTGCAGCGCACTACATAATCCTTTCCAATAATTGTTGTTTTTCCGTAGAAAAAGGCGTGCTTGCTTTCAGTGTAAAAGTCCATGCGAGCAGAAGTCACCTTAAAGTCAGGATTTGTAATTACAACCTGATGTTCAAATTGATACTTTTTGCTTTCCGAGATATATGTTCCTTGCTTGCTTTTAATCGTAGTAAGACTATCATACACCGTTCCGTTTGAAGGGTAATATGCCCTATCGGCAATACGGTCAAAATAAAGCGTATCGGTTTTGAGTAGCATTTCCTTGTTGTCTAGGACTACATTTTCTTTTGCAACGGCAAGCTTGCTGTTGCCGTCATAGTTGACGAATCTACTTGTAAGTACTAAACTATCTCCTTGCTGAATACGCACATTTCCTGTGGCATTAAACCTGTTTTCAGTTTTGTAAAAAAAGGCTTTGTCTGACCACACATCCATGCCTTGATGTACCAAATGCACTTGTTGGGTTTTGCTACGTGTAAGAATATTTGCGCCTGGAAAATTTTCTTGATCTAACTGAAAAGATCCGGCTTTTCGTATCTCAATTTCTTGCTCTTGTGCACGCAATCCAAAAGACAAAAGCAACAGCAAGCAAGAATAGAATACAGGCTTCATTTGTGTTTATTCAGGCGAGCGAAAAATGGTTTGGCTTCTGTCTGGCCCAACGGATACTATGCTAATGGGTGTTTGCACAAAATCTTCAATAAATGCCACATATTCATTGAACGTTTTTGGCAGCTCATTTGCGTTACGCATACGTGTCAAATCTTCTTTCCAGCCCGGCAAAGTGGTATATTGTGGTGTTACTTCATCGGCATTTAATGAATAGGGAAGATGCTCAATAGTTTTTCCTTGATATGTGTATGCAGTACAGACTTTAAGTTCGTCAAACCCAGAAAGCACATCGCCTTTCATCATCATAAGTTGGGTAACTCCATTGATTTCCACAGCGTATTTTAAGGCAACTAAATCAAGCCACCCACAGCGTCTTGCCCTACCTGTAGTAGCACCAAATTCATGCCCAACACGCCCCATGGTTTCGCCCACTTCATCAAAAAGCTCGGTTGGGAAAGGGCCACTTCCCACACGAGTGGTGTACGCCTTAAAAATTCCAAAAACCTCACCAATTCTATTTGGAGCAATACCTAACCCGGTACATGCACCCGCAGCAGTTGTGTTAGATGAAGTTACAAACGGATAGGTGCCAAAATCGATATCTAACAGCGACCCTTGCGCGCCTTCTGCCAAAATATGTTGCTTGTTTTGTTGCGCAACGCGAAGGTATTCTTCACTGTCAACAAAAGAAACCGCAGCTTTTAAGTACGCTACTGCATCAAAGAAAGCCGCCTCTAAGTCCTCTATTGAAAATTCTAGAGAAACCTTCAAGTTGTCAATCATGGCAAGGTGCTTATCACGTAAAAGTGCATATTTTTCTTTCCATGTCGAGAGTTCAATATCGCCGATGCGAATACCGTTTCTGCCTGTTTTATCCATATATGTTGGGCCAATCCCCTTCAGTGTAGAGCCAATTTTGGCTTTTCCCTTTGCCATTTCAGATGCGGCATCCAATAAGCGGTGTGTGGGTAAAATCAGATGCGCCTTTCTTGACACCAACAACGACTCACGTACATTGATGTCAAAAGGCTTTAAGTTTTCCAATTCTTGCTTGAAAATTACAGGGTCAATCACGACCCCGTTTCCAACCAAATTGATGGCTTTTGGATGAAAAATTCCTGAAGGAATGGTGTGTAAAACGTGTTTTATTCCTTCAAATTCTAGTGTGTGTCCTGCATTGGGTCCGCCTTGAAAGCGCGCAATGATATCGTACTTTTTAGTGAGTACATCAACAATTTTGCCTTTTCCTTCGTCGCCCCACTGTAAGCCCAAGAGTAAGTCAATGGCCATGAATGGTTGTTATTTAGTGTTTTTTTTGGTGCCGTAAAAATACAAGGAATGTGCGTGTATATCAATATCAAAAACTTCTTCAATTGTTTTTTTTATTGCTTGAATACGAGGGTCGCAAAACTCTTTTACGTCACCGCTATCGGTTAGAATTACGTGATCGTGTTGTTTGTCAAAATATGACTTCTCATATTGCGCATGCTGCAATCCAAATTGATGTTTGCGAACTAGCCCACAAGCCAATAAAAGCTCAATGGTATTGTATAAAGTAGCACGACTAACACGATAGTTTTTGTTTTTCATCTTAATGTAAAGCGATTCAATATCAAAATGCTCATCGCTTAAGTATATCTCTTCTAAAATGGCAAAGCGTTCGGGTGTTTTTCGATGCCCGTTGCTGTCCAAAAACTGGACAAAAACATTCTTGACTATTTCAAATTCGTTTTCCATTCAGATAAACCCAAAAAACAAAGATACGCAACCGATTTCAATCCCGTACTACTTTATCGATTCCAGGAACTTTTTTTAGTTTACTGACAAGCATGTAAAGTGTTGAGGCATGACGCACATGAAGCTTAATATCGCCTGTAAAGGTGCCGTTTTCGGTATCAAAATGAATTTGAGAGATGTCAACATTATGTGCATTTGAAATTAAATTGGTTACCTCATTTACGAGCCCAAGCCGGTCTATTCCTGAAAGACGGATACTTCCCGTAAAGAAACCTTTTGATGAATCAACCCACTTGGCGCTGACAATTCTATACCCATAATTGGAGTGCAAGCTAATGGCATTTGGACACTCGTTTTTGTGCACTTTGATGCCGTCATTGATAGAAACAAAACCAAACACCTCATCGCCAGCTATAGGATTGCAACAAGGACTAAGCGTATAGGCTAGGGTTTCTTGATTTTTACCAAAAACAAGCATGTCGTAAAACGATGAAATTTGACCGTTGTCTAATGTTTGTTGTTTGGGTTTGTCTGAGGGTCTGCGCCTGAACAATTGATAAAAACGATTATTCTCTTCAGAGGCAAACTTTTTTAGCATTTTGTTGTCAATCGTGCCAATACCAATACGGTAATACAAGTCTAAGCTGGTTTTGAGCTTGAAATACGAAACCATTGCGTTAATAATGCGGTCATTGAATTTAAATTTCATTTGACGCAATTTTCGACGTAATAGCTCCTTGCCTTCGTTTGCAATTTCTTTTTCATCAGATCTCAGGGCAGTTCTAATGGCGGAACGCGCTTTGGAAGTGATAACAAAATCAAGCCAACTGGCATTAGGTTTGGCGGTTTCAGATGTAATAATTTCAACATGGTCACCACTACTAAGCTCAAAATTAAGTGGAACAATTTTTCCGTTTACACGGGCACCTCTAGTATTTTTCCCTACCTCACTATGAATTGAGAAAGCAAAATCAATAGGTGTGGCTCCTTTAGGAAGTGATTTTAAATCTCCTTGGGGTGTAAAAACAAAAATTTCGCTAGCATATAGATTTAGTTTAAACTCTTTCACGAAATCCACGGCATCTGAGTCTTGCGATTCCAAAACTTCGCGCAACCTGTTGAGCCAAAGTTCCATGCCTCCTTCATCTTGTTTTCCATGCTTGTATTTAAAATGTGCGGCATAGCCTTTCTCGGCAATTTCGTGCATGCGTTCTGAACGAATTTGCACCTCTACCCACTTACTTCCCGGCCCAACCACCGTAATATGAAGTGCTTCGTATCCTGTAGATTTAGGGGAAGAAATCCAATCACGAAGACGTGTGGGATTGGGTTGGAAATGATCAGTTACGATTGAATAAATTTTCCATGCCAGAAACTTTTCCTGCTTAGGGGTTGTTTTATAAATGATACGAACAGCAAATCGGTCAAAAACTTCCTCGAATTTTCTGTTTTTGATTTGCATTTTTCTTCGAATAGAAAAAATACTTTTAAATCTACCTTCTGTTTTAAACTTAATACGTTCTTTGTTTAAATGGCTTTGCAACTCTTCGGTGAAGCTGTTGATATATTCTAAACGCTCCTCTTTACTTTCTTTTATTTTTTGCTCGATATCAGCAAAAACTTCTGGCTCAGTGTATTTAAGTGCTAAATCTTCTAGTTGTGTTTTTATGTTGTACATGCCAATTCTGTGCGCCAACGGCGCATAGATGTAAAGGGTTTCGGAAGCTATGCGCACTTGTTTTTCTTCAGGCATGGCTGCAAGTGTCATCATGTTGTGTAGCCTGTCCGCAATTTTGATGAGAATAACCCGAACGTCGTCGTTCATGGTTAGGAGCATTTTTTTGAAATTTTCTGCCTGAACTGAAACCCGCTTATCTTTACTAAGCTTTGAGATTTTTGTAAGCCCATCAACAATCTTGGCGACAGATTCACCAAACATGAGTTCAATATCGTCGAGGGTTAACGAAGTGTCTTCAACCACGTCATGCAGTAGTGCCGCAGCAATAGACGTTGCACCAAGTCCAATTTGATCGGCTACAATTTGGGCCACAGCAATAGGGTGCAAAATGTATGGCTCACCACTTTTTCGCCGTTGGTCTTTATGCGCATTAACAGCGGTCTCAAAAGCCAGCCGAATCAATTTTTTATCTGCTGCAGACAATGATAAATACGTATTGCGCAGCAAGTTTTTATACTCCTGTGCTATAAGTGCATTTTCGTTAACTTCTTTCGTCTGCATCTGTTAAAGATACAAAAATTAACTATTCCGCTGACGAATTACTTCATAGGTCAAAATTGCTGTAGCAACAGAAACGTTAAGCGAGTCTACATTACCTAACATAGTAATTTTAACGGGAGTTATTGCTTGTTGATACCAAAAAGAGCTTAAGCCTTTAGCCTCACTACCCATAACAAAAGCTGTAGGTTGCGTGTAATCTACATGGGTATAGTTTATGCTTTTTTGAAGTGATGCCGCATATGTATTTACGTTATTTTTCTTTAGAAAATCGTGTGCTTCCTCATTGGAGCACACAAAAATGGGAACCGAAAAAAAACCTCCTACACTTGATCGAATCACATTCGGATTGTATATGTCAGTGTGCTGTTCAGTTATGATTACTGAGTCAACACTAGAGGCGTCCGCGGTTCTTAAAATTGCGCCCAGATTGCCTGGCTTTTCAATAGATTCTAAAACAAGAATTAAAGGGTTTTTGCTTTTGGATTGCCAAGATTCCAACGGATTGTTTTTTTGACTTACAATTCCAACAACTCCTTCTGTATTCTCCCGAACAACGAGTTTTTCATAAACAGTTAATGAAACTGATGTGATGTTGATACTTTTATCAAATTGTTCAACCCAAGTTAAAAAATCAGATTCCTTAAAAATATCTGGACACCAAAAAAGGGTGTTAATGGCATAGTCAGATAGGTTTGCTAAACATAATTCTCGCCTTCCTTCTACCACGAACTGTTGTTTTTCAGTCCGTGTTTTGGCTTTCGACTGCAACGAGATGAGTTCTTTAATACTGCTATTATGTACACTCGAAAGATGTTTCATCACAGCGAATCATTTTAATTATTTAAATTTTAATATACTAACAAATATTAGAGATATTCAAAAAAATGTTATACTTTTAACGCCGATTTAAACTAAACACAGCTTGTTAACTGCAGTAATTGTTGATGACGAGGCACGCAATATCGCACTTTTCTCTTATTACTTAGAAAAGTATTGCCCAAATATTAAGCTTGAGGCGTCTTTTTCAAAAAAAAAGAATGCCACAAAGTATTTGATATCTAATAAACCGGATATTTTATTTTTAGATATTGTCCTTGATGAGGGTAGTGGATTCGATATTTTGGATGAAGTTAGTTGTAACGAAATGCAAGTTGTGATGTGTACAGCGCATGACGAATTTGCACTTCGGGCAATTCGTTATCAAGTGGTTGATTACTTACTAAAACCACTTGAAATTCAAGATTTAATAGCTACAGTAAATAAAATCGAGAAAAAACTGCAAAGCATTAACGGTAAACAGGTATTTGACCCCGATTTGTTAATACAACTCAATGCAGTAAAAGGAGGTCCTTCTCGTCGATTTACATTTTCAGATAGATTTTCAATTGATTTTATCTCTGTTGACGATATCATTTGCGTGGAAATACATAAAGGAAAAGATAAAGCCGAAATGATACTTAAAAGTCATGAAAAGAATGATTTTATGCTTGTGAATATGTCAATACAAGAAATTGAAAAAAAGCTACAGCCCACTAAATCTTTCTTTCGTGTAAGTAGGACTTCTTTAGTGTGTGTTTCTGCCATTAAATCCATTTTACGAAATGCGCAATACACCATTGTACTTTCAAATGGAAAAAAAATCTTTATCTCAAGGAAGGGATATAGAGCACTTGTTGATTTTATTGAAAAAACGTACGAAACCAAGGTTTAGTTTTTATATTGACATTGGCTTTAGTACTTTTGTTGCTACATGTCCACAAAAATTTCACTTACTGACCAATTCATTGATTTAGAACACGAGCACGGTGCACATAATTACCATCCGTTGCCCGTTGTCTTAGATCGAGGTGAAGGCGTTTATTTGTGGGATGTTGAAGGCAAAAAGTATTTTGATTTTTTATCCGCATATTCTGCGGTAAATCAAGGGCATTGTCATCCAAGAATAGTACATGCTTTACAAGACCAAGCGCAGCAATTATGTCTAACTTCCCGTGCATTTCACAACAGTGCATTTGGGCCTTTTGCAGCGTTTATAACTAAGTATTTTGGTTTTGACAAAATACTTCCCATGAATTCGGGTGCAGAGGCCGTTGAAACCGCCATCAAAATTGCTCGAAAATGGGGTGTGCAAAAAAAGGGAATTCCTCAAGAGCAAGCCCAAATTGTGGTTTGTCATGGTAATTTTCATGGAAGAACCACAACCATCATTTCTTTTTCAGACGATAAGGTTGCCAAAAAAGACTTTGGTCCCTACACACCTGGATTTATTTCCATTCCGCACAATGATATAGCAGCCCTCGAAGCGGCTTTTATGTCAAACAATAACATCGTTGGATTTCTTGTAGAGCCAATTCAAGGTGAAGCTGGGGTTTTCACTCCTGATGAAGACTATTTACGTGCTGTTCAGCAGTTGTGTAACGAAAACGAAGTACTTTTTATCGCTGATGAAATTCAAACAGGAATTGCCCGTACAGGCTCATTATTAGCGGTTTGTGGAAATTGCGATTGCGAGTCCTCTTGTTTGCGCCAACCCGATACGTTTGCTGCGCCAGATATTTTGATTTTGGGAAAAGCTCTTAGCGGAGGTGTTTATCCTGTTTCGGCAGTTTTAGCAAACAATGAAGTTATGAACGTCATTCAGCCGGGCGAACACGGAAGCACATTTGGCGGAAATCCTATTGCTGCAGTGGTAGCTACGGTGGCTTTGAAAGTGATAAAGGATGAAAATCTTGCTCAGAATGCTCGTAAGCTTGGGCAACTTTTTCGTAATGCCATGAATGATTATATCAAAACGAGCAACATTGTAACGCTTGTTCGAGGTAAAGGGTTGCTAAACGCAATTGTCATTAACGACTCACCCAACAGCGACACCGCTTGGAATATATGCTTGGCGCTTAAAGAAAACGGTTTACTTGCTAAACCTACACATGGGAACATTATTCGTTTTGCACCACCGTTAGTTATGACAGAAGACCAACTTATGGCTTGTGTGGATATTATTATCAAGACGCTACGTTCTTTTGAGCCAAAATAAATCCGATGGCGGTCATTTACCTCGATAACGCTGCAACTACACCTATTTTCCCAGAAGTAGTAGATGTCATGAACCAAACCATGAAGGAATTTTATGGTAATCCTTCGTCTGTTCATGCAGCGGGTCGTGCTGCAAAAGCAAAAGTTGAATCTGCCCGAAAATACATTGCCAAACAACTGGGTGCCTTACCCCAAGAAATTATTTTCACTTCGGGTGGTACTGAAGGTGACAATACTGTTTTACAATGTGCTGTACATCATTTGGGAATCAAACATATTATCAGTTCTCCTATAGAGCACCATGCGGTTTTACACCCACTGGAACATTTAGCAGCAGAAGGCTTGATTACACTTCACATGGTGAAAGTCCTGTCAAATGGACTTCCAGACATGAGCGATTTGGAACGCTTGCTCTCGGAAATTCCAGAACAAAAATTGGTTAGTTTGATGCATATAAACAATGAAGTTGGAACGATTTTAGACTTAGAGGCAGTTGGCAATCTTTGTCAGAAATACGATGCGCTTTTTCATTCGGATACCGTGCAATCGATTGGACATTTTCCATTGAAATTAGGGGAATTGCCGATTGACTTTGCGGTTGCATCTGCACATAAATTCCATGGACCAAAAGGAGTTGGGTTTATGTATGTTCGCAAACAAACAGGTCTGGGGGCGTTGCTTTTGGGTGGTGCCCAAGAACGTGGTATGCGTGCCGGAACAGAATCGGTACACAATATTGTAGGGATGGAAATGGCGCTGCGCATGTCTTATGAAACCATGCAAGCGGACACTGCAAAACTAAAATCATTAAAGGCATATTGCTTAAAAAAACTTCAAGAAGCCTTGCCAGGAACTAGGTTTAATGGCGCATGTGCCACTATGGAGTCTAGCACCCATACCATTGTTAACGCACGTCTTCCCATGAATGAAAAAAAGGCGCAACTATTAGCTTTCCACCTAGACTTACAAGGTGTTTGTTGCTCAAAAGGGAGTGCCTGCCAGTCGGGGAGTGAGTCAGGGTCGCATGTGTTGCAAACATTGCTTTCTCTTGAGGAGAATAAATTACCTTCACTTCGTTTTTCTTTTTCACCACACAACACAGAGGAAGAAGTAGATAAGCTGGTAGATATTTTGCTGTCGTATGCTAATAGTTAAAACCGTGCATTCAGTTTTACATTAAACACACGAGGTGTCATATAGTTTGGAACACCAAATTGACGCTGGGTATATACATCTCGTACCCAAGTATTGGTAATGGCATTTTGCACATCAAACACGTTGATGATTTCAACACCAATTTGCAGTTCGTCAAAAGCACGGAAGGTGTTTTTAAAGCGGTTATCGTCTTTTATGACATATAGAAAGCCAATGTCAGCACGTTTGTAATCACGAAGTCTATTTTGATAATTGTAGGGGTCAGCATAGCTAGGTGACCCACCTGGTAAACCTGTGTTATAGACTAAGTTTAGATTCATTTTTAAAAATGGCATTCTGGGCACATAATCCTGAAACAGCATGGCAAACTTCAAACGCTGATCTGTTGGGCGAGCAATTTTTCCTCTGTTGTTTTGATTTTCTTCCGATTTTAATACCCCCAAACTTATCCAAGATTCTGTTCCTGGAACAAATTCGCCATTAAGGCGCATATCTAATCCATAGACCCATGCTTTGGTGTTGTTATTTGCCAAATAACGAATCCGAACGTTTTCCAATGTGTACGGATTCACATCCCACAAATACTTGTAATAGGCAGCAGCTTGAAACACAAAGGGTCTATTCCAGAGCAAAAATTTTCTATCTTGGCTTGAAACAATATGAAGGGACTGCTGGGGCTTTACGTCGGGATTTATGTTTCCGTTTCGGTCTCTTAATTCCCTGTAAAAAGGTGCTTGGGTATAGCTTCCGAGCGATAAGCGAGAAACCACATTTGGGTTTTTTACAGGTTGTAGGCTCAACTGAACACGGGGACTAATAAATGTACTCCCCGAGTTGTTGAAATTTGTTAATTCCCAATGGTGTAAACGCACACCTGCCGATAGCCATGCCACGCTGTTGTTCATCATGAAGCGATTGTTCCATTGCAAATAGCCCGAAATTCTATTTAGTGTGCTTTGTTGTGTAGCTCTAATATTATTGAACAAGACCAAAGGACCTTCAAACGGCTCGTAAGGTTGATTGTTTTTTGCCATAAAGGCTGGTGGACGAATGGAGAATCCAGCTGAATCTACCTTTTCCCATTCTACTATGCGATCACGAATATCTTCAGACTTCAACTGAATTCCCCAACGCAATTCTTGCTTTTCTCCTTGATGCTTCCCTGAAATATCTACAGAACTGATAAGGGCATCAAAGTCGTTTCTACCATGCGTGTGTTGGCTTCCAACTCCTTCGGCAAAGGATATTTCTCCTAAATCTTCAGAGCCAATATCTGTGCTAGGGGCGCCCAATAAGTATTGCGCCAATATGTCAAAATATTCTTGTTCTTTGGTGTGATACAACGATGCGGTTAGTGTGTATTGGGTTTTGTTATTGGGTTGAAAAGTGGTTTTTAAGGCACCTAAATAGGTTTGATAAACATCTTGCTCTTCGCCGTTGTAGAATACCAAAAGCGCACGCGGTTCAGTAAGTGTTCCAAAATTGGTTTGTCGTGTTTGTGGTGCGTAATTGTAATCATTTCTCGATATCGATCCCAGAAACTGAAACTTCCAAGATTCCTTTTTTTGATAGGTAATAAAGGTTTGTAGGTCAGCAAAAGAAGGTTGGTATTGCGCACTCGTTTCTTTTTGATTTACGAGTAACTGATTGTCCCGATAGCGCGCTCCAGCAATAGCAGACCAATTATTTTTAGATGTACCGTAACTAATGCTTCCACCTAGCAAACTCGCCTCAATGCTCGTTTGGGTATCAGTAGGTGTTTTGTAGGTGATGTCCAAAACTGAAGATAGTTTATCGCCATAGTTGGCTTCAAAACCACCTGCCTTAAAAACCACATTTTGGATAAGGTCTGGGTTTAGAAAGCTCAACCCTTCTTGCTGCCCTGCTCTAATAAGGGTAGGGCGATATACTTCAATTCCATTTACATAGACCAAATTTTCATCGTAATTTCCTCCTCTAACTGCGTATTGAGTACTAAGCTCATTATTGGAATTTACTCCGGGCAAACTCAGCAATAGATTTTCAACTCCTGCATTAGCACCCGTAATGGCGCGTATGGTTTTGGGCGATAGCACTGTTACGCCACGTACCGTTGCTGACCGGTTTCCTTGTACCACAACCTCGCCAATTTGTTCCGTTTTGGTATTCATTACGGGATGAAGCTCA
>Ga0129342_1000222_pt1 | contig 22942 bp, 26 predicted proteins | sample CPBDNA_5_FD_94426 | JGI IMG/M metagenome (GOLD analysis project Ga0129342, IMG submission 94426) | Freshwater to marine salinity gradient microbial communities from Chesapeake Bay, USA - CPBay_Sum_15_0.2_DNA | ecosystem: Environmental > Aquatic > Marine > Coastal | place: USA: Chesapeake Bay...
GCTCACGGTCAACGGATGCTCGAGCACTTCCTGTGGCAAATCGCCGGTTGTGAGGCCACCTGGACGATGGCGGGGATCATCGACGAACAGGTCGAGCGCATCCGCGAGCAGGTGGGCAGTGCGCAGGTGATCTGCGGTTTGTCGGGAGGCGTGGATTCCGCAGTGGCTGCAGCGCTCGTGCAGCGGGCGGTTGGTCACCAGTTGACGTGCATATTCGTCGATCACGGCTTGTTGCGTTCCGGTGAGGCCGAGCAGGTCGAGCGTGACTACGTCGCCGCAACCAACGTTCGACTCGTGGTGGTCGATGCTCGCCAGCGATTCTTGGATGCGCTCGACGGTGTGGAAGACCCGGAGACCAAGCGCAAGATCATCGGCCGCGAGTTCATCCGAGTATTCGAAGATGCCGCACGGGATGTCGTCGCATCGGTCGGTGATGGAGGCGACGGAGGCAGCGTCGATTTCCTCGTGCAGGGAACTCTCTACCCAGATGTAGTCGAATCCGGCGGTGGCTCGGGGACGGCCAACATCAAGAGCCACCACAACGTCGGAGGGCTTCCCGAAGACCTGCAGTTCACCCTGGTCGAGCCGCTACGCACGCTGTTCAAGGACGAGGTCCGCAAGGTCGGACTCGACCTGGGGCTGCCCGAAGAGATCGTCTGGCGGCACCCGTTCCCCGGTCCAGGTTTGGCGATTCGGATCATCGGTTCGGTCGACGAGCGGCGACTGTCCATCCTCCGGGCGGCCGACGCGATCGCGCGCGAAGAGCTGACGGCTGCTGGCCTGGATCGAGATGTCTGGCAGTTCCCGGTGGTGCTGTTGGCCGATGTCCGCTCGGTCGGCGTGCAAGGCGATGGGCGAACGTACGGGCATCCGATTGTGCTGCGTCCGGTTTCGAGCGAGGATGCGATGACGGCGGATTGGTCGCGTCTGCCCTACGACGTCATCGCTCGAATCTCGACCCGAATCACAAACGAGGTCCCTGAGGTGAACCGCGTGGTGTTGGACGTGACGAGTAAGCCGCCGGGGACGATCGAGTGGGAGTAGTTGCCACTCGACAAGAAACGAGAGTGGAGTAACGCGTGTATGACGTCGCCTTGAGTATTGCCGCCTGCGTTCGAGCCGGGACGCGTGCGGATGTCGCATGGATGATTTCTCCGGTGTCGAGTACCGAGGCCCTGATGATTACCCCCGGTGGCGGTCGGCTTGGATCCCTTGCCAACGGTGCTTTCGATTCGCTGCTTGCAGACGTTGCTGCGCGGCAACTGTCGCGCGGACGTTTGGTCCGTCATCGCGTTGAGGAGTGGGAGGCACAGGCCAGCGGACTCACCGCCGGGGTTGACGTGGAGTTTTTGGTGGTGCCTGCGGAGCAGTTCCCGGTCGAGTTGTGGCCGGCCCTCGTGGGGCGCGAACCCGTTGCCGTGAAAGCGGAAATCAACGACGACGACGTCACCACGCTGCACGTATCCACCGTTGACTCCGTCTCGGATGATGAGCGTTCCGACTTCGGTGCGAGCCGACCGTTCGTTGACCGGGGTAGTGATGTGGTCCGCACAGTCCTCGTGCCGGGAACCACGCTCGTGATTGCCGGTCGCGGACCGATCGCCGATGCTCTGGCGGCGCAGGGGTCCCTCATGGGCTGGAACGTCGCGGTTGATGCCCGCCCAGACATGGTCACTGGGTTGACCGCTGCCTTGTCCGTCAATGACGCTGTCGTCGTCATGGGACACGACGTTGAGGCATCGAGCCGATGTCTGCAGGTAGCCCTCGAAAGCGACGCCGGTTACATCGGTGCACTGGGTTCCCATGCCATGCAGCAGTCGCGCGCGGATTGGTTGGCCTATCGGGACGTCATGGACTTGTCGCGGGTCAACGGGCCAGCCGGACTAGACATCGGAGCTGCCTCGCCGGAGGAGATCGCGGTGTCGATCATCGCGCAGATCATCGCCGTGCGCCGGTCTCTTGTGAATGCCTGAACAATCTGTGGGTTTGACCTTGCGCTATGCGCTCACTAGGTGTTGAGTAGCGCCTCGACGGCGAATCGCGCCGTACGTTGTTCGGAAAGAGGTTCGCATGCCGATCGAATCCACCGGCCACGAAGGCGGAAACCCGCGGATGTACGCCCTCGTTGAGGACTCTCCCAAGGAAGGTCCCTCTCCCACCGTGTGGGCGTGGCCGCAGTTCATCGACTTCCTGAAGGTTGCCGGCCAACCCGTTCAGGGCCCCTGGCCGCCGCACCAAGAACCCCGACCCGATCCCGATGCCGACTCCCTGCCCGTCGCCGTTCGCGACGACCAATCCTGACGCGAAGAGGACTGTTTCATGTACCCATCACGTTTTGCCTACGAGGCACCGACCTCGATCGACGAGGCGATTGCTCTCCTTGACGCCGGCGGGGGAGAGGCCAAGGTTCTCTCCGGAGGCCAGAGCCTGATCCCGATGCTCAAGCTGCGGTTCGCGTCACCGGCGACCATCGTGGACATCAACAACATCCCCGATCTCGACTATCACCGTGTGGATGCGGAGGGCAATCTGCACATCGGCGCGCTCTGCCGACACGTAGATCTCGAGCAGTCCACCACTCTCGGCGATACTCATCCGACCCTCGCCGCTGCGGCCGAACTCGTCGCCGACCCGATCGTGCGCTCGCGCGGCACATTCGTCGGTTCGGTATGCCACGCGGATCCGCAGGGAGACTGGGCAGCCACCATGGTGGCTCAAGGTGGCTACATCGTTGCGCAGGGTCCGAATGGTCGTCGCGAGATCGATATTCGCGAGTTCGTTCTTGGGCCGTTCGTGACTGCTCTGGCCTACAACGAGATGGCCGTTGAGGCGGTGATTCCCGGTGCCAAGGGCACCCCACGTGGCAGTTACCTCAAGCTCGAACGTCGCGTCGGTGACTTCGCGACGGCATCGGTTGCCGTCTCGCTCGACATGGACGGTGACGTCGTGCGTCGCGCCGGTTGTGCACTGGCCGGTGTTGGTGGACGGACCATCGACGCCAACGACGCCATCTCGTGTCTGGAGGGCAAGACCCTCACCGATGACAGCATCGATCAGGCCTCGGATGCGGTCGCTGCCGTCGCGGAACCCCGCACCGACCACCGCGGATCGGACGCCTACAAGCGGCACATCGTTCAGACATTCGTGAAGCGCATTTTGACCAACCTCGCCCGTTCCGAGCAGAAGGCAGCCTGACATGACGAGTTTGTACGACGAAGTCCAAACACCTACCGAGGGTGTTCCGACCCGGCGCATCACCGTTGTCGTCAACGGGGAGAAGCGCACGGTGGATGTGGAACCGCGGTTGCTGCTGGCTCACCTGCTACGCCAGGGTCTCCAGTTGACCGGTACTCACGTTGGCTGTGACACCACCAGTTGTGGCGCCTGCACGGTGCTCTACGACGGTCGCCCGGTCAAGAGTTGCACGATGCTCGCCGTCCAGGCCGATGGTCACGAGGTCGAAACCGTTGAGGGCATGGCCTCGGCTAGCGAGTTGCACCCGGTCCAGGAGGGCTTCAAGCAAGAGCACGGGCTTCAGTGCGGCTATTGCACCCCGGGCATGATGCTGACGTCCAAGGCGCTCCTCGAGCGCAACCCGAACCCCACCGAAGACGAGGTCCGCTGGGCTCTCTCGGGGAACCTCTGCCGGTGCACCGGCTATCAGAACATCGTGAAGTCGGTCCTGTGGGCCGCAGAGAAGATGCGCGCTCAGCAGGGAGAGGATGCGTAATGGCACTCGACGAACTCAAGATCGGTGGCATGGGCGCGAGCCGTCGCCGTGTCGAAGACAACCGCTTCATTCGGGGCAAGGGCAAGTACATCGACGACGTCGTGCTGCCCGGCATGTTGCACATGGAGATCGTGCGCAGCACCATTGCTCATGGTCGGATCAAGTCGATCGACACCTCGGCCGCTTGGGAGGTTCCCGGCGTCCGGCTGGTGATGACCGGCGAGACGATGGCCGCCCGCAACCTGGCATGGATGCCGACACTTTCCTATGACACCCAGGCCGTCATGGCCACCGACAAGGTCCGCTTCCAGGGCCAAGAGGTTGCCGCTGTTATAGCCGACGATCCCTACATCGCCAAGGACGCCTGCAGCAAGATCGTCGTCGAGTATGAGCAGTTGCCGGCGATCGTCAATCCGGAGCAGGCACAAGATCCCGAAATGCCGCTGATCCGCGACGACAAGGTGAACCAGACCTCCAACAAGGTCTTCGACTGGGAGATCGGTGACAAAGAAGCAACCGATCGGGCCTTCGCCGAGGCGGACGTGGTCTCGAGCCTCGAGTTGCACTATCCGCGCTCGCACCCATCACCGCTGGAGCCCTGCGGATCCATCGCGGACTTCGATCGCTCGACCGGCAAGCTTACGGTGTACATGACCACACAGGCTCCGCACATTATTCGTGCGGCGGTCGCGATGGTCGCCGAACTCCCCGAGCATCAGATCCGCATCATTAGCCCGGACCTCGGCGGTGGTTTCGGCAACAAAGTGCCGGTGTACCCGGGATACGTCATCTCGATCCTCGCGTCGATTCTGACCGAGCGTCCGGTGAAGTGGATCGAGGACAAGACGGGCAACCTGATCTCGACCGGCTTCGGTCGCGACGTCTACCTGAAGGGTGAGATGGCGCTCCGCAAGGACGGCAAGATCCTGGGCATGCGGATGCACACCACGTCCGATCACGGTGCCTTCTTCGCCGATGCCCAGCCGACCAAATTCAAGATCGGTCTGATGCACTCAACCTTCGCGTGCTACGACCTTCCAGCCGCCCACCTCACCAGCGAGGGCTACTACACGAACAAGGCTCCGGGCGGCGTTGCCTATCGATGTTCATTCCGCGTCACCGAGGCTATGTTTTTCCAGGAGCGGATGATCCACGCTGCAGCGAACGATCTCGGAATGGATCAGGCTGAGTTCCGTCGGGTGAACCTCGTCAAGGACGACATGTTCCCGTATCGCACGGCATTCGGATTCCTCACCGACTCGGGCCAGTACGCCAAGTGTCTGGACCTGGGCCTGGAGGCGATTGGTTACTCGACGTTCAAGCAGGAGCAAGAAGAAGCCCGCAAGCGGGGCAAGCTCCTGGGTATCGGTATTTCTACGATGACCGAGCCGCTCGGCGCCGGTAACAGCCGCGAGTACGACATCATCGGTATCAAGATGTTCGACTCCGCGGAGTTGCGCGTTCACATGACCGGCAAGGCGATTCTGCGCACCGGCGCCAAGACCCAGGGTCAAGGTCACGAGACCACGTGGGCGCAGATCGTCGCGCACGAGCTCGGAATCCCGGCGGACGACATCGTGGTTGAAGAAGGTGATACCGACACCGCACCGTTCGGTATGGGTACCTACGCGTCACGATCGACCCCGGTAGCCGGTGCCGCAGTTGCCATGGTGTCCCGCAAGATTCGCGCCAAGGCTCGCAAGATCGCAGCCCACCTCCTCGAGGTTTCCGAAGAGGACATCGAGTGGGAGTTGGGTCGGTTCTACGTTCGTGGCAACGAGGAGCGCGGCGTAACCATTCAGGACTGCGCGCTCGCGGCTTACAGCAATGTTCCCGATGGTCTTGAACCGGGCCTGGAGAACAACGCCTACTACGACCCGCCCAACTTGACCTGGCCGTTCGCGGCGTACATCTGCAAGGTCGAGGTAGATCCGGTGACGGGCGTCTGGGATGTACTGAAGTTCGTCGCAGTTGACGATTGCGGTGTTCGCATCAATCCGATGGTCGTCGAAGGACAGATCATGGGAGGTCTCACCGAGGCGTATGCGATGGCCAACATGCAGTACATAACCTTCGACGAGGAAGGCAACTGCATTGGCGCCAACTACATCGATTACCTGCTGCCGACGGCCTGGGAGACACCGGGCTTCGAGCTGCACGAGGTCGTGACGCCTTGTCCCCACCACCCGATTGGTGCGAAGGGCATCGGCGAATGTGCCACGGTGGGAGGCCCCGCAGCATTCGTCAACGCGGTGATGAACGCAATCGAGCACACCGGTGTTCGCAACGTTGACATGCCGTTGATGCCGAACCGCATTTACGAGGCAGTGAAGACCGGTAACGACATCAGCGGAATGCCACCGGTGAAGGCCGGCTGACGTGACCTCTAGTTCTCGGGCAGCCGATGGCGCCGCCGTCATGGCGCGTGCCGTGGAATTGGTGGAGGCGGGGGAGTCCTTCACCATGGCCACCGTCGTCTGGCGGCAGGCTCCATCGTCGGGTCAGCACGGGTCGCGTGCCATTGTCACCGCCGACGGTGAGTTGTACGGCTGGATTGGTGGCGCTTGCGCAGAGCCGGTCCTGTTGCGCGAAGCGCGGAGGGTTCTCGATGAGGGCAAAGCCTCGCTCGTGTGGCTGGGCCAGCAACACGACCTCGATGAGATCCACGTCCCCGAGGGTGTGATGACGATCCCGATCTCGTGCCAGAGTGACGGTGCGCTGCAGATCTTCATCGAGCCGGTGATGGCTGCGCCGCACGTCTTGATCGTCGGGCGTTCACCCATGGCGGTCACGCTTTTGGATCTGGTTCGTGACCTCGGGTGGCGTGGTGATCTCGTGGACGGCAGCGAATTCACCTGCTGCAAGGTGACGCCGTCGTCTTCGGTCATCATCGCGACGCAGGGTCACGGTGACGAGGACGCCCTCGAGACAGCGCTGAAGGGTGACCCGGCCTTCGTTGGTCTGGTGGCGTCGGCGAAGCGGGGACGCGTCGTGCGCGAGTTCTTGGGCGAGCAAGGTGTTGATGCGGAGAAGTTGGCGCGTGTCGAGGTTCCGATCGGCCTCGACCTCGGCCACACCGGCCACCGGGAGATTGCGGTATCGATTCTGGCCGATCTGGTGCAGCGCCGGGCCAGGGGAGAGTTAAAGCCCCGCAGTACGTCGATTGCGGCTACCGAGGTCGCCGTACCCGAGACGGTCATTGATCTTGTCTGCGGCATGACGGTCGACGCCGTGCCGGCTAATCGCCCCTTCGACTATGAAGGCACCACGTACTACTTCTGCGCCCCCGGGTGCCGGAAGGCCTTCGAGAAGGACCCGACTTCCTTCATTAATCAGTCAACCCAGCAGGAGGCTCCATGCTGATTAACCACTCGTTCCAGATCGATCAGCCGATCGATCAAGTGTGGAACTTCTTCGACAATGTGCCACTCGTGGCGGCCTGCGTGCCTGGTGCGGACCTCACCAATGAAGTTGGCGACGACCAATACGAGGGCGACGTCACCATCTCCGCGGGCCCGGTCAAGCTGGAGTTCGGTGGTGAACTCAAGATCAAGTCTCGCGACAACGCCAAGAAGGTGATCGTCCTCGAAGGCGCCGGTGCAGACAAGAAGGGTCGCGGAGCCGCCAGCGTCGTGCTCGATGCGTCGCTGAACTCTCTCGGCGGGGCCACCCGGGTCGATCTGGCCATCGACCTAACGATCTCCGGTGCCGCGGCGCAATACGGACGCGGCCTGGTAGCCGACTTCACCGAGGTCCTGATCGATCAGACGGCAGATTCCATGAAGGCTCGGATGACCGCCATCGCCGAAGGTCGAGATCCAATGTCCGTTGGCGCCCCGCAGGCCGCGAGCGGTATCTCGATCGCTTTCTCGGCGTTCTCCCTCGCTGTCAAGAGGGTGTTCGCTCGCTTCTTCCTGCCCTACCAACCGGCCCCGAGCCGCTCGTAAGGAGAGTGCCATGAGTTTGTGGGGAATCGGAAACCTCATTTTGATCATCGTCGTCGTCCCGGTGCTGGTGGCCTTGCTGAACCGGCTGCTGGGAGCGCTCGAAAGCATTCGCGGCGCGTCCAAGGACGCTCTCGATGGGGGAGTTGCGCTCATCGGCGAGCTCAACACGACACCGGCCTTGCTTGAGAAGACCGATGACGTCATCAAGGAAGTTGCCAACGGTTCGGTGCGTTACGCCGGCCCCGTCTCGAAGCTGCTTGGTTAGGAGCGCACATGTCAACTGACGCGATCATCACGCTCGTCGTCGCGGCCCTCATCGTCGCAGCCGCGGCCCTGGGCCTCCTGCGAGCCATCTTCCACTTGAAGGCAACGGCGGACACGCTGGATGCCCTTGACGGCGGTGTCCAGGTCATCGTGGAGAAGACCTCGACTGTGCAGCCGGTCGTCACCTCTGTCAACGCGAGCCTTGCACCGGTTCGCTCGTTCGCGGAATCGATCTAGGAGGGCTCGTGGACTTCGCTGGACAACCCGGCTGGTTGGCCGGATACATCATCGGACTCGTCGTCGTCCTCGTCGTCGTCGTCCTCGTGGTGTCGATCCTCGCGCTTGCGTGGCGGATCGGTAACCAGGCCGGCTCGATACTCGACGGACTCAAGAAGGCCGAGAACAACACCGCCGGACTCGCCGGCTTGAACGAGACCATCGCATCCGCACTGGCCATCATCGATGGTCTGAAGCGCGGGCGTGCGAAGCTGGGAGGCTGACGTGGATTCTCAGGTAGAGCAGTTGTGGACAGTAGCCAACGTGCTCGGCTCCGTTGTGGTGGTGGCTGTCGCCGCGTTGCTGACGCTGCTGGTGATCTTCGTTCACCGCATCCACACGCGGGTCGCTGCGATCAAGGAAACCTTGACCGCCACCAAGGCCAACACGGCTGACACCGTTTTGATCACGACAACCGCAGGCGGCGTCGAGGCCGTGCTCGCGGAGGGCCTGGAACACCACCTGTTCCTCGGACGCGTATTGGACAAGGTGCGGTCATGAGTTCACTAGCAACCTGGTCAGTTATCAACATCGTTGCGTTGATCGCCGGGCTGGCGATCTACCTGTTCATCGTGAGCTCGCAGCTCAAGAAGATCGCAACCAACCTCGAAGAGTCCGCCGACCTCGTGTGGGACATCAAGAAGGACGCTGAGGCCATCGAGCCCGGCCTCACAGCGATCAACTCCACCGGTCGCGTGGTAGCCGGCGCGCTGCCCCTGCTGTACGGCATGGGCGAAGGCATCGTGGTCGGGGCGACCTTCCAGCACGAAGAGCACATCCCCGACACCGTCGCTCGTCCTGCGATGGGAACGCGTCGCTCGCGCCTCATGGAGGGTGTGGGCGTCAACCTCGACGACTAGACGATCGCGACCGGCAGGATCGGTCATCACGGCGAGCAAGCGCCCCGCGGAATTACGTGGGGCGCTTGTCTGTTGTTAGGCGCGTGGTGACCGGGGTTTCGTACTCACCGATCCACTCGGCCTTCCACGCCTTGTCGAACTTGTCGAGGTTGCAGCTGGGCTCGTAGATCGCAATGAGTTCCTGGGAGATCTGCTCACGGTGCGCGCGGGTGCCGCCGGGAACGTCCAGCCAGCACGCGTGCAGGTTGAACTTTCCGTCCGCTCGCTTGATCCATGCACTGGATCGCGGGTGGCGGAAGGGAAACCCCTCGGTGGATAGATCATCGGAATGGCCGACGAAGATGACCGCGAACTCCTGCGGCCGGTGTGGGTTGCCCTTGGCGAGGATTGCGTAGACGGCTGGCTTCGCCGGAGGCGTCCAGCCTGCCAGGGCCCGGGGCCCTTCGAAGGAGTAGCCCGCCAGGCTGCCGAGGCGGATCACGGGATCTCGTCCTCGAGATCGGCAAAATCATCGTCCTCGCCGATCGACTCGGCTCGGACGACGGGCCATTCGGGCAGCGACGTCTGTGATACCGCCGCGCTGAACTTTTCGAGAGCAATGTCGACGGCGGCATCGGAGTTATCGGCTTCGACCACGATCTGCGCCCCGTACCCCATAGTTCCGTAGCCGGAGGCGATTCCCTCGAGGGTGGCCACGGCATCGGCCAACTCGACTACTTCCTCAAGGGAAACCTCGCGATCCCCTTCGGCGTACAGAGAGATGCTGTACCGCATGGTTATCCCACTTTCGACAGTCGGTTGGCTAACTTCTCGAGGCTAGCGAGGTTATGCCCGGAGTGCACTTCGTCGATGTACGGATCAGCGATGATCATGCCCATCGCGGTAGGCACCCACTCTTCGGCATCGGCTTTGTGCGGATTCACCCACAGCACGCGGTGGGCGATGCGCGACAGGCTCTCCATGGCCTCGGCGAGATCCTGCGGGTCGCCTCTGTCCAGGCCATCGGAACAGACAACCACGATGGCTCCGCGCCCGAGTCGTGCCTTGCGGGCTTGACGGGCAAAGTTCTTGATCGAATCACCGATTCGAGTTCCTCCGTCCCAGTCCAGTACCGCCTCTCCCGCTAGCCGCATCGCGTCATCGGGATTCCGACGGTCCAGGGCGCGGGTGATCCGGGTGAGCCGGGTGCCGAAGCAGAAGACATCGACCTTTGCGTTCGCACGACGAGCGGAGTAGGCGAATTGGAGGAGGTTGCGCGAGTAGTCCGCCATCGAGCCGGACACATCGAGGATAAGTACCAGCGGCCTAAGCTTCTCCTTACGTGCCTTGAAGTGCAGATCCTTGGGTTCTCCGAGCGCGCGCATCGATTCGCGGGCCATTCGTCGCATGTCCAACGTTGACCGCCGCCGGGTGCGAGCGGTGCGGTGCGTCTTTCGCTTGGGTGGAGTGACGCGCATCCGCGACATGAGCCGACGCAACTGACGCATCTCATCCTCGGTGCAGTCGGCGAAGGCTTTATGGCGCTGGATGTCGGACGTGCTGGCGACGTAGCCGAGCTTCACCTGATCGGGACTGATCTCCCCCGGTAGCCCTTCTTCGGTGTTGGGAATCTCCAGTGTGGCGCCGGCGGTTGACGAGGCCTTCATCGTCTTCTTCAGGACTTCTTCGGCCTCGGGGTGGAAGGCCAGGAAGTACCGCTGGAAAACCTCGTTGTAGATGGGCACCTGCTCGCGACGACGGACGAGGGTGGCGCGGCCACTCCAGTAGACGTCCAGGATGTCGGTGACATCGAGTGTGGAAACGCCAGCGGTGAAGGTCAGGAGATCGTCGGTCCCGACGGTGATGGTCGCATCGCGCAGGGCTTGGGCGAACCCCACGAGGAGTTCATCGATGCTGCCGGTCTCAGGAGAGGACATCCTGAATGCTTCTGGTGGTGTATTCGAGGTCGTCGCGGTCTTTGACCACCGCGCCTAGGGTGTCGAGCGCTGATTGTTCGTCGAGGTGAGTCGCGCCGACGGCATCAAGCCCCTGGGTCCAGTCGATGGTCTCGGCGACACCGGGCAGTTTCTCGAGATCCATCTCCCGCAGGTGGTTGACGGCCGAGACCACCTGAGCGGTGAGGGCCTCGGATACTCCGGGGAGCCGAGACCGGACGATGTCGATTTCCAACTCCGGGTCGGGGAAGCCGATCCACGTGTAGAGGCAGCGGCGCTTGAGGGCGTCGTGCAGTTCGCGGGTGCGGTTGGACGTGAGGATCACGATGGGACGCGAGGTCGCCTCGATGGTGCCGATCTCGGGGATGGTTACCTGGAAATCGCCGAGGAGCTCGAGCAGGAAAGCCTCGAACTCATCGTCCGCACGGTCAACCTCATCGATGAGCAGAACGCACGAGTTCCCGGCCCGGACCGCCTGGAGCAGTGGGCGTTCAATCAGGAACCGTGGCCCGAAGAGGTCGTCGTCGTTCTCCGCACTTTCCGAATTGCTGAGGGAGCGCACGTAGAGCATCTGACGCGCGTAGTCCCACTCGTAGACGGCGTGGTGGATATCGATGCCCTCGTAGCACTGCAGGCGGATGAGCTGGCGTCCGGTCATCCGAGCGAGGGTGCGCGCCAATTCCGTCTTGCCGACGCCCACCTCGCCTTCGAGCAGAAGCGGCTTACCCAACTTCAAGGAGAGGTAGAGCGCCGTGGCGAGCCCACGATCGGCGATGTAGTCCTCCGCGCGGAGGTCATCGATCAGCTGGGGGACACTTTCCGAAAGGGCGCTGGTTGCACCCTGGGAGTCGGTCATGTACGCGCGTCAGTTCTGGGTGCCGTTGATGAGGTCGGCGAGGCTGCTGGACCCGAGCTTGCCCTCCTGGGCGAGGGTGTTGCGCCAGGCTGCCTTGACGTCTCCGCCTTCCTCGGCGTAACCGTCGAAGGTGACGTCCTTCATGTTCCGGCAGACCTTGGTGGGGCTGCACTCGGCGTCGAGGTCTTGGAGGTTGGCGGTGTCCTGCTGCCAGATACCCCGAAGTACCTCTGCCGATTGATCGTTCGACTCAGACATAGCCACTCCTTTCCAGTCCCCGATTCCGCAGTTTGGCGTCTATCGACGATACCAACGGTAACCCCGGGCCGCAGCCTGGAATTCGGCCGCTCTCCCCCTAGCATGAGGGCAGCCGCGCTCGACTCACTCGGGAGGACCCATGGACTTCGTCTACAACCTCATCCTGATCCTTCACTTCATCGGCCTTGCCAGCGTGGTGGGCGGGTTCCTGGTGCAGATGAGGTCCGCCGAGAAGGGCGTCAATCCGGCCATGCTGCACGGCGCCCTGACGCAGTTGGTGACGGGCCTGCTCCTGGTGGGTCTGCCCGAGATGGGTGTTGCCACCCCCTACGACGGCTGGGAGAGCTGGGACCACGCCAAGATCGCGGTGAAACTGCTCATCACGATCGTCATCACCATCTTGGCGTTCGTGGGCCGACGCAAGCCGCTGCCCCAGACGGGACTGTGGGGTGCCATCGGTGGTCTGGCGATCGCCAACATCTTCATCGCCGTCCTCTGGTGACCCCCCCCGCTTCCCCCGGAATCCGGGGGAAACGAGGGAGCTCGGGCATAGGGGTTACGTGTTAAGGGATGGTGACGACCTGGAAGGACTCGGCGAGGCGTCCTTCGGTGAGCCCGGCTTCGTAGGCCGCCGCGGTGAGCCAGGAACGGACCCGCTCTTCCACCAGTTCGGGCTTGGGCAATTGTGAGACGTGCGAGGTGATCGCCCGCATCTTGTCTTCGAAGGTGTCGGTGACGTCCACAAAGTGATTGGGTGTTGGTGAGGCCATCATCCACACCTCCGGGACAACCCAGTCCTCGAGACCCTCGTCCTGCAACAAGGTTGGGTGGGCGAAGGGATTGCGGGCGTCGGGGTACACAGCGCGGATCGCCGCCTCCCCGGACGCCATGTGGTCCGGGTGGGATGCCGGGATCCGCTCCCAGTTCCGGTCGGGTGACTGAATCAGCATGCGCTGCGGGCGGACCTGACGAATCAGCCGGCTGATGTCTCGGCGCAGGTCCTGCGACGGAGTGACGTCGCCGTCCTGATACCCCAAGAAATGCACGTCGGAAACCCCGATCGCAGCCGCTGCCGCGCGCTGCTCGGCCTGGCGAATAGCGGGGATCTCCGACCTGGGGATCGAGGGGTCGAAGCCGCCTGCGTCCCCGTTCGTGACGATCCCGTAGGTGATCGAGATGCCGGTCCGGCTCCACTGGGCCACGGTGCCGGCGGCGCCGAAATCGACGTCGTCGGGGTGGGCCATGATCACCAGAATCCGTTCGATGTCGGAATCCTCAAGCACGGGCGGGGCCTTCCTTCCTAGAAATCCACGACGCACCATGCTCCCCATTGACAACTTGTGACACTTTCGTGACACAGTAGGGGGGTGCTTCCCCGGCTTCCCCGGAGCGTGCGCCATTCTGCCGCGCCCTCCAGCGACCACCCCGTGCGGGTGACGCGTACCCGAGGCTGGCGAATGACCGCTGCACTTGCTGCTTCAGCGCTCCTTGGCTCCTCGCTCGTTGCCCCCGCCATGGCTGCGCAGGGTCAGGTCACCTGGCAGCCCACCACGTGGACCGGACCAACCGCTGGGGCACCGGTTCCCGGTGAAGGTCTTCCCCCGGCTCCGGTGCCCGCTCCCTTGCCTCCGCTTGCGCCCGATGTCCCGATCACGATCGAGTATGAGCCCCAGACCACCTGCGAGGACTCGCCCAAACCGGGTGCCCTGCGTCTCGAGCAGATCATCAAATCCACGTACGGGGCTGACCAGTACACGTGGATCCCGCGCGACTGCGACAAAGGCGGCCGAAGCGAACACAAGGAAGGGCGTGCGGTCGACTGGATGGTGGACGTCCGCGATCCCCAACAGCGCGCCAATGCCGAGGCTTTCCTCGGTTGGCTGCTCGGGCCGGATGCTGCCGGGCGTCCCTACGGCAATGCGCTTCAACTCGGCATCATGTACATCGGTTGGCACGATCGGTTCTGGCGCGGTTATTCCATCGATCGTGGTTGGACCGAACTCAAGGGATGCTTCTCCAAGACCGAAGAGAAGTACGACAACTACTGCCACCGCAATCACATCCACATCTCGCTGACCTGGGCCGGTGCCCGCGGCGAGATCCCAGGAGTTGCACCCGCCCCGGCGCCGGATGCTGCTGTACCTGTTCAGCCCGCACCGGAAGAGCCGATGCAGGAGCAGCCGGCACCTCCCGAGGCGGCCGAAGAAGGCTTCTACGGAATCGGATCCGAACTGGGTTACGAATCGTCGACCCTTGGTGCGCTGCAGCCAGGGGAGGTGCGAACCGTCTCGCTCAACGGTGTGATTCCGCAGGCCACCAGCGCGCTCGTCGCTGTCACGACGCGCGAGGCAGACCGCAAGGGTCGCCTTCGCATCGGAGTCGGAACCGACAAGACAAACAGCGCTGCGGTGAAGGTGCCCAAGCGCGGAGCGCGAACGACGATGCGCGTGGTCCCTGTCTCCGGTGGTGCTGTCCAAATCAAGGCGCCGAACAAGTCGCCTGTGCAGGTGCGTGTAGACGTCCTTGGCTACACCGTTGGCGCGGAACCAACGAATGCGCAGGGTCTGCCTCCCACCAAACTCCACAGGGGACGTTTCCAAGCAGGTGAGGTCAAAGTCGTGAAGGCCCGTGGTGTGGGCCGGGTACCAAAGAAGAAAAAGAAGGTCTCGGCGGTGATCTTGCAGGTCACGACCAAGGGAAAGGGTGAAGCCGGGAGATTCGCGGCCTACGCAGTCGGTGGCGTGGACCGGGGGACCAGATCGGCACCGGTTCCCGTCGAAGGTAAGCACTCGACTCTCCTTGTTGCCGACATTGGGGACAAGGGACTCATCGCATTGGCGTCGTCGGCGAAGACGAAGGCGAACGTCACGATCGTTGGCTACATCCGTCGCTAAGCGACACCGACGCGTCGTTAGCATCGCGGCCATGGCTCGAAGAAGAGGGTGGCGTTCCAGTAAGCCGATAACACAAAAGTCGTGGGCGGTTCTGAAGGAAAATCCCTACCTATTCGCGTTTCCGATCGTCGGCGTGGTCCTCGCTGCGATTCCGCTCGCGGTTCTCGGAGTTCCGGCCCTGTACTTCCTCGACACCGACAGCAACTGGATTGCGCTGGTCTTCGGGATTGCCCTGGTCTTCGGTGTACAGGCCGTGATCACTTTCCCGGCTGCCGGACTCGTGGCGGCGGTCGACGAGGAACTCCACGGTCGTGATGCGTCCTTTGGTAAGGGGATGTCGGCTGCCTTCGGTCGTTTCGGGCCGCTGGTCGCGTGGTCGGCGATCCAGACGGTCGTATCGGTCCTCATCGGCCTCGTGCGCGGGAACGGTCAGGGAAATGTGGTCGGTGTCCTGCTTCGCAACGTCATAGCCGCCGCCGCTGATGTCATGTGGCAGTTGATTACCTTCTTCGTACTTCCGGTCATGATGATTGAGAAGGCTTCACCCATCCAGGCGATCAAGACGTCAAGCGGGCTGTTCACGAAGCAATGGGGAACCCAACTAGCGGGTGGAGTCCGGATTGGCGCCATGGTCGCTCTCGTCGTCATTCTTCCCGGTGCGCTCATCCTGGGGTTTGGGGTAGCCCTGGTGCTGGCGGATTCGACCGCCATCGCGATCGCGGGGATCGCTACCGCTGTGATCGGATTCCTGGTGGTCATGCTGGGAGCTCTGATCATCAATGCGATGCGGGGCATCTACTCGGTTGCCCTCTACCACTACGCAACCGATGGTGAGGCCCTCGCCGGCTTTACGGGTGAGGAACTCCAGGCCTCGGTACGACTCAAGGACTGACGAGCGACATTCCTTCTCATGTCGCAGCGTCTGCCTAGGATGCCGTGGTGATGGAGACAGGACTGTTTGCCGGGCACGACCTCGTGCACGACCTGAATCCGTCGCAGCAGGCTGCGGTCGAGCATCGAGGTGGACCACTCCTTATCGTCGCCGGCGCCGGTTCGGGCAAGACCCGCGTGCTGACCCGTCGAATCGCACACCTGCTCGCCACGGGTGACGCCAATCCCGGTCAGATCCTCGCCATCACCTTTACGAACAAGGCCGCCGCTGAGATGAAGGAGCGGGTGGTCGAGATCGTGGGTCCTGCATCAAGGGCGATGACCGTTTCGACTTTCCATAGCGCCTGCGTTCGGATCCTTCGCAAGGAAGCCGGAAGGCTCGGGATGTCCACTTCATTCAGCATCTACGACCAAACCGACTCGTTGCGCCTGATGCAGATGGTTATTCGCGATCTGGATCTCGATCCGAAGCGGTACCCGCCGCGTTCCTTCCTGTCCCAAGTCTCATCGGCCAAGAACGAACTCATCGACCACGAGACCTTCGCATCACAGGCCGCCAACCACATGGAACAAACCGTCGCCGAGGCCTACGCCGAGTACCAACGTCGACTATCGCGTGCTTCGGCTTTCGATTTCGACGATCTCATCGGATCGACGGTCGCACTCCTGCAGTTGTTCCCCGACGTCGCCGAGCATTACCGCCGACGATTCCGCCACATTCTGGTCGACGAGTACCAGGACACCAACCATGCGCAGTACGTACTGATCCGCGAACTCGTCGGGCCGGCTGATGATCCGAATTTGCCGCCGGCGGGCCTGTGCGTGGTTGGCGACGCCGATCAATCGATCTATGCCTTCCGCGGTGCGACGATCCGCAACATCGAGGAGTTCGAGCGGGATTTCCCTGACGCCACCACCATCCTGCTTGAGCAGAACTACCGCTCTACTCAGAACATCCTCACGGCTGCCAACACTGTTATCTCGAACAATTCGTCGCGACGCGAGAAGAAACTGTGGACCGATGAAGGCGCTGGTGAGCCAATCGTCGGATACGTCGGCGATGACGAGCACGATGAAGCTTCCTTCATTAGCGAGGAGATCGACCGCCTCGTCGATGATCACGGCTACCGCCCGGGTGATGTAGCGGTGTTCTATCGGACCAACGCCCAATCAAGGTCCGTGGAAGAGATCTTCATCCGCATGGGGATGCCCTACAAAGTGGTGGGCGGGGTGCGCTTCTACGAACGCCGCGAAGTGCGAGACGCCCTGGCGTACCTGCGCGCAATCGCCAACCCCGGCGACGAAGTTTCGCTACGCCGCATCCTCAACGTGCCCAAGCGCGGAATTGGGGATCGAGCGGAGGCGGCGATCGAGCAATTGGCCGAGCGTGATCGAATCACGTTCGATGAAGCCCTACACCGGGCCGAGGACGCCCCTAGTTTGGCAACGAGATCGTTGAATGCGATTACGGCTTTCGTCGAGATGCTTGATGCTCTTCGGACGCTGTCCGAATCCGGAGCCGATGCTCCAACCGTTCTACAGGCTGTCCTCGAACAGACGGGCTACGTTCTCGAACTGCAACGGTCGCACGACCCTCAAGACGAGACTCGCATTGAGAACCTCGCCGAACTCGAGTCGGTCGCCCAGGAGTTCGCCACCGCAAATGAAGGATCGACCTTGGTCGAATTCCTGGAGCAAATTGCTCTGGTCGCGGATTCGGATGAGATCCCTGACGACGACAACCACGGTGGAGTGGTCACGTTGATGACATTGCACACCGCGAAGGGATTGGAGTTCCCGGTCGTGTTTCTCACAGGCATGGAGGACGGAATCTTCCCGCACATTCGCTCGCTCGGGGATTCCGGGGAGCTCGCCGAGGAGCGTCGGTTGGCGTACGTCGGGCTTACGCGTGCGCGTCAGCGGCTCTACCTGACCAGGGCAGTCAGCAGATCGGCGTGGGGGACCCCCGCATACAACCCTCCGTCCCGTTTCCTGTCCGAGATCCCCGAAGAACTCATGGACTGGCGACGCGAAGAGCCTGTGTCACGTCCCATTGGCTCGGGCGGGTTCGGTGCTGCCCCATCGTCGAGCAGCGCCGCGGTCAAGTTGGGCGATCGGGTGGTGGGTAAGGGCCCGATGGTCTCGTTGCAGGCGGGCGACCGCGTCACGCACAGCAAGTTCGGCCTTGGCACCGTCGTGGCGACATCTGGTGTGGGAGATAAGGCCGATGCCACCATCGACTTCGGCTCGGCCGGCACTAAGCGTCTCCTGCTGCGCTACGCGCCCGTGGAGAAGCTCTGAATGTCGTGACTTTGTGCCGATCACAAAATTGACGCTATAAATTCCTCTGTTCAACCGCAAACATTCGTGAATTCGTGCATCCTTCTGTGTCTGGGCCAACCCAGGCCTGACGTTCAACAGGAGGCAACATGAATCGACGACTCGCCGTCGGGGCAAGCGCCCTGGCTGTCGCCGGTCTCGTCCTCACCGGCTGCGCCGGGGGGTCCAGCGAGGAAACCGCGACCGAGGAGACTGCGGCGGAAGAGGCCGCAGCAGAAGAAACACCCGCCGAGGAGGTTGCGGCTGAGGAGGAGTCGGCCGAGCCGGAGAACCCGATCGTCTGCACGGCATCCTTTGGTGTCATGGCTCCGTTGACGGGCGGAGCGGCTTCCATCGGACAAGAGCAGTTGAACTTCGCCAAGCTGGCGGTTGCCGACTTCAATGCTGCGAATCCTGCCGCTGACTACTCGCTCGTGGAAAGCGATACCCAACTCGATGCTGGCCAAGCCAGCACGCAGGCGACCGCACTGATCGCGGATGAGGGAATTGTGGGTGTTGTAGGTCCTGCCGGTTCCCAGGAAGTCGCGGCCGTTGGTCCTGCCTTCTCCGAGGCCAGCATGGCCTTCGTTTCTCCATCCGCGACGAATCCTGATCTGACGAATGGCGACAACCCGACCTTCTACCGCGTGGTTCCCACCGACGCTGTGCAAGGACCCACGGACGCGGCGTTCATGGCGGAGGATCTCGGTGCCGATTCGGTAGTTGTGATCCAGGAGAAGACCGACTATGGCGTCGGAATCGGTGATTCCGTAGCTGCGGGCCTCGAAGAGGCTGGAGTCGCGGTCGAAGTCATCGCGGTCCCCGAAGATAAGAAGAGCTACGACGACGTGATTTCCAAGGTCGGAGAAGACGTGGACGTAGTCTTCGTGACCTTCCAAATCGCGGCGAAGTCCGAGCAGGTTGCGCAGTCGCTGGTGAAGGCTGGCAAGGATGCGATCGTGTTCGGCTCTGACGGTTCATTCTCGCCGGACTTCAAGACACCGGGTTCCTACATCTCTGCGTTTGCTCCCGATATCAACCAGGTGCCCGCTGCCGCCGATGTGGCTGCGCGGTTCACGGAGGAGTACGGGGAGTTCGGAACCTTTGGTCCCCCCGTCTACGTGGCGACCCAGACCCTGCTTCAGGCGGCTCAGCGAGCCTGCGAAGGGGGCGACCTGAGTCGTGCCGGAGTTCTTGGTGAGATGCCTAACACGATGATCGCTGACTCGATCCTCGGTGGCGATATCGCATTCGACGGTGCAGGAGATGTGAGCGGTGCCCGCTTCTACATCTTCCAGATCGACGATTCGGGTGCGCCAGCGCTCGTCAAGTAGTGAACGACGGTGGGGTGGCGCGCCATTGGCGCGCCACCCCACCTGTACTTCGTGGTTTGCGGCGCGTCTTCGCAACAGTCGCTACTGAGGAAGTGAGGTGAAGTGGAGTACTTCGGCGAGCAACTCGTTAACGGAATCATCGTTGGCGGGGTCTATGCGCTCATCGCTCTCGGCTACACGCTGATCTACGGCGTGCTCCAATTCCTCAATCTTGCACACGGTGAGCTCTACATGATGGGAGCCTTCTTCGGATTCTTCGCGATGGTGGCGGTCGGTGGACCCAGCGCGGCAGTGGTTCCCACCTGGCTGATGATCATCATCATGTTTCTCGTCGCCATGGGTGGCGGAGCCGGACTCGGTGTCGCGGTCGAACGCTTTGCGTATCGACCTCTTCGCAAGTCGAGAAGACTCGCCGCACTCATCTCGGCCTTGGGTGTCTCGCTCTTCTTGCAAAGCGCGGCGCTGTTGCTCTTCGGCGCCCGGGTTCGTCTCTACGACACGGGCCAGTTCATCAACCTCAGGAGCGGCTTCAGTATCGGCTCCATCCGCATTGATATTACCGAGATCATGGTGGTCGTCGGATCGCTCCTACTGATGGCAATCCTGTGGTTCCTTGTCAATCGGACCCAACTCGGACGTTCGATGCGGGCTGTTGCCGTCGATCAGGATGCGGCCGTCATGAACGGCATAGATGTTGATCGCGTCATCACCATTACTTTTGCCTTGGCTAGCGGCCTCGCCGGAGCGGCGGGCGTCATGTCTGGCTTGCTGCTATTCCCGGTGGACCAGTACATGGGCATCTTCGCCGGACTCAAGGGGTTCACTGCGGCAGTAGTCGGAGGCATCGGGTCGATCCCCGGCGCCATGCTCGGTGGCTTCATCATCGGTATCGTCGAAGCGATGGCGACGGGCTATTTGAATCCGACCTACGCCGACTTCATCGCCTTCCTCATTCTGGTCCTTGTCTTGCTGATCCGTCCCACCGGAATCCTCGGCAAGAAGAACCTGGCCAAGGTGTGACATGAGTGAGAACCAAACCGGGAACCAGCCGGAGACAGCGGGCGAATCGGGCAGAGGTATCGGTACCGATGAATGGGTCGCGCAGCACGAGCAGCGCCTGAACCAGGCGAGCGGCCCGTTCGCGGCGCTGGGTCAGCGATGGCTCCAGTTGCCCCGGGGCATCCAGTGGCTGGTTCCCCTGACGATCGCCTTGTTGATCCCGTTCTTGACGAGTAACGACTACATCTTGCGAATCGGGGTCAACCTCGGACTCTTCCTGATGCTCGTAGTCGGACTTAATCTGACCGTTGGCTACGCCGGCTTGCTCGACCTCGGTTTCGTAGCGTTCTACGGCTTCGGGGCGTACATGTACGCCTTCGTCGCTAGCCCCCAGTTTGGTATCCACTGGCCAACGTGGCTGGCGATTCCGATGGTTATCGCGGTGACTGCCCTGTTCGGTCTGGCTCTGGGAACTCCGTCTCGAAGACTCAGCGGTGACTACTTGGCCATCGCGACGCTGTTCTTCGGTCAGATGTTCCTGGTACTGGCGGTGTCTTCGGACGCTGTGCAGTTCCCGTGGATGCAGGAGCCGGTTGACGTCACCGGGGGTGCCAACGGCATCACCAATGTGGATCCGTTCAGCTTCTTTGGATTCACGTTTTCGTCAATGACGTCGTACTACTTCCTGCTCCTCGGCCTGATCGTGATTGGTGTCTTCGCGACGCTTCGAATCCACAACTCTCGGCATGGACTCGCATGGCGGGCAATGGGCGAAGACGCGCTAGCTGCACAGCACATGACGATCCCGCCTGTGCGAATGAAGTTGCTCGCGTTCACCGTAGGGGCGGCGGTCGCTGGTCTCGCGGGCAGTGTTTTTGCGTCCGTTCAGTTGGGTGTGTTCCCCAGCACCTTCAAGTTGCCGCTGTTGATCATGCTCTACGCGGCATTGATCCTGGGCGGTCTGGGCAGCGTCCCGGGTCTGGTTATCGGCGCAATCATCATGGTGGTGCTGCCTGAGGTTCTCCGCTTCCCGGACTACAGCAACTGGTTGTTCTTCATAGTCCTCATCGTCGCCGTTGTCACTACGTTGAAGTCGTGGAAGATCATCACCGCGGTATTCGTCTCCACGCTTGCAGTGGGTTTCGCGGCAAACGGGATATTCCTCGCTCTCGGAGTGCCGTACCTGACCACACCCGAGTGGACCGAAGGCCCTCTCGCACCGATCCTCGGCGCGTGGGTTTTCATGCCTGAGGATCGACTCCTATACGGGAACATCGCTTTCGTGCTCTTGGTCGTGGCCATCGCTTGGATGACCACACGCACCAGGCGAACCCGACTCATTGCGCTTCCCTTTGTGCTCTGGCTCGCAGTGTTCACCTGGGAGGTGCGACTGCTTCTCGAACCGAGCGTGACGCGTCAGCTCTTGATCGGAGCGCTCCTGATCGTCTTGATGGCGGCCAGGCCGCAGGGCCTGTTCGGAAAACCGCGAGTGGAGGTCCTATGACCGAGCCCGCGCTGAGCCTCCGCGGTGTCACCAAGCGGTTCGGTGGCCTCACCAGTTTGGATAATTTCTCCCTTGACGTTGAGCCTGCCGAAATCGTGAGCGTCATCGGCCCCAACGGTGCTGGCAAGACGACTTTGTTCAACGTCGTTACCGGCGTCTACACCCCAGACGAGGGACGCGTGTTCTTGCACGGCGAGGATGTCACCGGTCTGCCTCCCGAGAAAGTCGCCCGCCAAGGCATTGCCCGAACGTTCCAGAACGTTCGGCTGTTTTTGAACCTGACCGTCCGAGAGAACATCAAGGCGGCAATGTTCGGGCGAACCAGGGCGTCGCTGCTGGGATCCATCGTCGGCTCGCCGCTCGCCCGACGCGAAGAAGTGGAGAAGGAAGAGCAGGTGCGTGAGGCGCTGGAATTCTTCGGAACTCGCCTGCAGGGATATCGGCTCGACCAACCGGCCTACTCGCTTTCTTATGCGAATCGTCGGCGGCTCGAAATCGCACGGGCCATGGCGACGGGCGCGAGCGTTCTACTCCTCGACGAACCAGCTGCGGGTATGAACCCGGCGGAGACCAAGGAAATCGCCCAGATCATCAGGCGACTTCGTGACGATCGTGGCTACACGATTGTGGTGATCGAGCACGACATGCACGTCGTCGAAGGCATCAGCGATCGTGTCATCGCCCTCGACCACGGTGTGCAGATCGCGGCCGGCTCCTTCGACGAGGTTGCGACCTCACCTGCGGTCATCGAGGCCTACCTCGGCAAGGGCGCGGCGGTCACCAAATGACGCAAACACCCCTCATCGAACTGCGTGATGTCAACACGTACTACGGGCAGATTCACATCCTTCAGGGCGTCAACTTGAAGGTCTATCC